>Ga0208277_1000038_pt1 | contig 69173 bp, 69 predicted proteins | sample ETNtaG_5_FD_185782 | JGI IMG/M metagenome (GOLD analysis project Ga0208277, IMG submission 185782) | Marine microbial and viral communities from oxygen minimum zone, Eastern Pacific Ocean - ETNP201406SV205 (SPAdes) (version 2) | ecosystem: Environmental > Aquatic > Marine > Oceanic ...
TTCATTTTCTTCTTCATTTGTTGGATGAATAACGATTCTTCTTTTGTTTTTATAATCTCTTGCAAATTCAACTGTTCCTGTGACTTCAGCAATTACAGCGTTATCTTTTGGTTTTCTTGCTTCAAACAATTCTGCTACTCTAGGTAGACCTCCGGTAATGTCTCTTGTTTTTGCTCCTTCAGTTGGAATTCTCGCGATAACATCTCCGGCATTTATTTTTGATCCATCATTAACAGAAATAATAGCATCTACAGACATAAGGTATCTTGCTTCCCTACCAGAGACATTAGAGGCAACATTTCCTTTTTCATCTTTAATGAGTATTGATGGTTTTAAGGATGCTGATTTTGAAGAATTTTTCCAATCAACTACGACTTTTTGCTTAATGCCTGTTGATTCATCAGAAATTTCACTTAAACTTATACCCTCAGTCAAATCTTCAAATTGAATAATACCAGAAGATTCAGTTATAATTGGAATCGTGTAAGGATCCCATTGGGCTAATCTATCACCTTTTTTAATGTCTTGACCTTCTTCTACAAGTAATTCACTACCGTATGTGAGTTTGTGCTTTGATCTCTCGTTTCCAAACTCATCAATTACTGAGACATTGGTAGTTCTTCCAATGATTATTTTTCTTTTTTCAGAGTCTTCTAACATATTTAAATCATCTATTTTTATCTTACCATCAACAGTTGCCTCAACATAAGATTGGTCCATAACCTGAGCTGTACCACCAATATGGAAAGTTCTCATTGTTAGCTGAGTACCTGGCTCACCAATAGACTGAGCTGCAATAACTCCTACAGCTTCACCAATATTAACTGGTGTACCTCTAGCTAAATCACGGCCATAGCATTTAGCACACACACCTTTTTTTGTTTCACATGTTAAAACTGATCGAATTTTAATTTCTAAAAGATTAGCATTATCAATTAGAGATAAATGTTTTTCTTCGATAATCTCACTCTTTTTAACTATTGTTTCGTTTGTTGCTGGATCAACAGTATCTTCGCAAGGAACTCTCCCTAAAACTCTAGCTGACAAAGAAACCATTTCTTCTCCAGATTCTATAACTGGTTTAATTATTAGACCTTCTGAAGTTTTACAATCCTCTTCAACTATTATGCAATCCTGCGCAACATCAACAAGCCTTCTTGTTAGATATCCTGAATTCGCAGTTTTTAATGCTGTATCTGCAAGGCCTTTTCTAGCGCCATGAGTAGAGTTAAAGTATTCAAGCACATTCAAACCTTCTTTAAAATTAGAAATAATAGGTGTTTCAATAATTTCACCTGATGGTTTAGCCATAAGACCACGCATACCAGATAATTGTTTCATTTGTGCTGCTGAACCTCTAGCGCCTGAATGAGCCATCATATATATTGAATTGATTGGATCTTCTCTTTCAGTATCTTCATTAATTTGAGATGAAGAAATTATATCCATCATTTTATCTTCGACTTTATCAGTACATTTTGCCCATGCATCAACAACTTTGTTATATTTTTCGCCTCTAGTTATAAATCCATCAATATATTGCTGTTCAAATTCTTTAACTAATTCATTAGTATCATTAATTAGGTTAACTTTTTCCTCAGGAATAATCATATCATCTTTACCAAAAGAGATACCGGCGTTACATGCATGTTTAAAACCTAATTTCATAATATGATCACAAAAAATAACAGTTTCTTTCTGACCACAATGTCTATAAACATCATCTATCATCCTAGAAATTTCTTTTTTTGTTAAAAGTTTATTCACAATTTCAAATGTAATATTTTCATTTTTAGGTAATTCTTTAGAAATTAAAACTCTACCGGGTGTTGTATCGAATTTTTTATAACCATCTTCTGTATCAAATCTAAAACTTATCTTTGTATGAAGAGTTATATTTTTACTCTCTAATGCAAATTCAATTTCATTTATATTATCAAAATGCCTTCCTTCTCCTGGCTCATTTTGTTTCATTTGGGATAAATAATACAAGCCTAAAATAATATCTTGACTAGGAACAATAATTGGATCTCCATTTGCAGGATGTAAAATATTGTTTGTAGACATCATCAAAACTCTTGCTTCAAGTTGAGCTTCTAACGATAAAGGTACATGAACAGCCATCTGATCTCCGTCAAAATCAGCATTAAAGGCTGCACAAACAAGTGGGTGTAATTGTATTGCTTTACCCTCAATAAGAACTGGTTCAAAAGCTTGAATTCCGAGCCTATGAAGAGTTGGTGCACGATTTAGTAAAACTGGATGCTCCCTAATTACTTCTTCTAAAATATCCCAGACCTCAGAGGTTTGTTTTTCAACCATTCTTTTAGCTTGTTTGACTGTTGATGAAATTCCTAAAGATTCAAGCCTTGAGTAAATAAAAGGTTTAAAAAGCTCTAGTGCTAATTTTTTTGGTAAACCGCATTGGTGTAACTTTAGCTCCGGCCCGACCACAATCACAGATCTTCCTGAATAATCTACTCTTTTACCTAATAAATTTTGTCTAAATCTACCCTGCTTACCTTTCAACATATCTGAAAGGGACTTTAATGGTCTTTTATTAGATCCAGTTATTACCCTTCCTCTCCGTCCGTTATCAAATAACGCATCCACAGACTCTTGAAGCATTCTTTTTTCATTTCTGATGATTATATCTGGCGCTCTTAAGTCCATTAATCTTCTTAATCTATTGTTTCTATTAATAACTCTTCTATAAAGATCGTTTAAATCAGATGTAGCAAATCTTCCTCCATCTAAGGGAACAAGCGGTCTGAGTTCAGGTGGAATTACCGGAATGACCTTCAAGATCATCCATTCAGGTTTATTTCCTGAGACTTTAAATGCTTCTACAACTTTTAATCTCTTTGCTAATTTTTTTGGTTTTAATTCACTGGTGGTTTCTTTTATTTCTTTTCTGATTGATTCACTCAATTCTTCCAAATCAAGCTCTTCAAGAAGCAATCTAATTGCTTCAGCACCTATGCCAGCTTTAAAGTTATCAGCTCCAAATTCATTTTGAGCATCAATAAATTCATCCTCAGTTAATAGTTGAAGTTTGTCTAATGGTGTTAACCCTGGGTCCAATACAATAAAGCTTTCAAAATATAATACTTTTTCAAGATCTTTAAGCATCATATCCAATATTAAACCAATTCTACTAGGTAATGATTTTAAGAACCATATATGTGCAACTGGAGAAGCTAACTCAATGTGGCCCATTCTTTCTCTTCTAACCTTTGATAAAGTAACTTCTACACCACACTTTTCACATACAATTCCCTTAAACTTCATTCTTTTATATTTGCCGCATAAGCATTCATAATCTTTTACAGGACCAAAAATTCTTGCACAGAAAAGTCCATCTCTCTCTGGTTTGAAGGTTCTATAGTTAATTGTTTCAGGTTTTTTTATTTCACCATATGACCAAGATAGTATTTTCTCAGGACTAGCTATTCCAATTCTTATATGGTCGAATTGTTGAGTTGCCTTGTTCTGATTAAAAATATCTAAAACTTCTTTATTCATTTTATTTCACCTAATTAAATAATTTAACTATATTTAGCTTAATTCATCTTCTTGTAGTTCAACATTCAAACCTAAAGAACGCATTTCTTTAACGAGCACATTAAAGCTTTCAGGAACACCAGCTTCAAAATTTTCTTCACCGCGAATTATAGATTCATAAACCTTAGTTCTACCTGCAACATCATCTGATTTTACTGTTAGCATTTCTTGCAATGTATAAGCTGCACCATATGCCTCTAGAGCCCATACTTCCATTTCACCAAATCTTTGGCCACCAAACTGTGCTTTACCTCCTAAAGGTTGTTGGGTTACAAGACTATATGGCCCAACCGATCTTCCGTGTATTTTGTCGTCAACAAGGTGATGTAACTTAAGCATATAAATGTATCCAACCGTCACAGGTCGATCGAACTTCGAGCCAGATCTACCGTCATAAAGATAAACTTGACCAGAATTACTTAATCCTGCTTTATCTAATAATTCAACAATATCGGCTTCCCTTGCGCCGTCAAATACTGGTGTTGACACAGGAACACCTCTCTTAAGTGTCTGAGCAAGCTCAATAAAATCTCCATCTTTTAGCTTATCAACCCCTTTATCTTCATAAATATCCTTAATGACATCTTTTACATTTTCTATATTCATACTTTCTTCATATTGATTTAAAGCATCCGAAACTTTTTTTCCTAAACCAGCGCATGTCCATCCAAGATGAGTTTCTAAAATTTGTCCAACATTCATTCTGCTAGGAACACCAAGTGGATTTAGCACAACATCAACAGGAGTTCCATCTTCAAGATATGGCATATCTTCTACTGGTAAAATTCTTGAAATCACACCTTTATTACCATGCCTACCTGCCATTTTATCACCTGGCTGCAGTTTACGCTTAACAGCAACATAAACTTTAATACATTTCATAACTCCAGGAAGCAGATCATCTCCTCTGCTTACTTTATCAACTTTATCTTGAAATTTTTCTTCTATCAGATTTCTAGCATTGTCATATTGTAGCCTTATCTCTTCAATTTCTTTTTGATTGTTGTCATTTTGTAAAACAAAATCCCAAAGTGATTTATTTGAAGAAGAATCTAAAATATCTTGAGTAATTTTTGTTCCTTTTTTATTTATACTTGGGCCAGATAAAGCAGCCTTATTAAGTAAAAAGTCCTTTAATAAAGAATAGATATTTCTATCTAAAATATATATCTCGTCATCTCTATCAATTGATAATCTCTCAATTTCCTCTTGTTCAACGGCTAGCGCCCTTTCGTCTTTTTCAATACCATGTCTATTGAAAACTTTAACATCAACAACTGTGCCATTAGTTCCTGGCGCTAATCTTAAAGAGCTATCTCTTACATCAGAGGCTTTTTCACCAAAAATTGCTCTCAATAATTTCTCTTCGGGCGTAATGGGGCTTTCTCCTTTTGGTGTTACTTTTCCAACCAAAATATCGCCAGGTTTAACTTCAGCACCAATATATACAATACCTGATTCATCTAGATTTCTTAGTGCCTCTTCACCAACATTTGGAATGTCTCTTGTAATGTCTTCAGAGCCAAGCTTTGTATCTCGGGCCATGATTTCAAACTCTTCAATGTGAATAGATGTAAAAACATCATCCTTTACAAGTTTCTCAGAGAGTAATATTGAGTCCTCAAAATTATATCCATTCCAAGGCATAAAAGCTACTAGGACATTTTTTCCAAGAGCTAACTCCCCTTTATCAGTCGAGGGGCCATCTGCAATTACCTCTCCTTTTTTAATCTTATCACCAACCCTAACCAAAGGTTTTTGATTTACGCATGTAGATTGATTTGATCTTTGGAATTTTTTTAAATTATAGATCTCAACACCTAAATCATCTCTCTCAAGATCACTATCCGATCTAATAACAATTCTTTGAGAATCTACTTGGTCAACAACCCCATCCTTTGAAGAAACTAACGCTGCTCCTGAATCACTTGCTACAAGGCCTTCCATGCCAGTTCCTACTAAAGGAGCTTCATTAGTTAATAAAGGGACTGCTTGTCTCATCATATTTGAACCCATTAAAGCCCTATTAGCATCATCGTTTTCTAAAAATGGTATTAATGACGCAGCAACAGATACTGTTTGTTTTGGACTCACATCCATAAAATCAACTGATTCAGGTCCAACCAAATCAAAGTCACCGTCGTGCCTACAGTTTATTAGATCGCTTATCAGTGACCCTTTTTCATCAGCTGGTTCATCAGCTTGAGCAATTCTGTACCTTCCTTCTTCAACGGCAGATAAATAAACTATTTCGTTAGTTTTCTTTCCATTTTCAATTTTTAGATAAGGACTCTCAATAAAGCCGTATTTATTAACCCTAGCATATGTCGCTAAAGAATTAATTAAGCCAATATTTGGGCCTTCAGGAGTTTCAATTGGGCATATTCTTCCATAATGAGTTGGATGTACATCTCTAACTTCGAAACCAGCTCTCTCTCTTGTAAGCCCTCCTGGGCCAAGAGCAGAAACCCTTCTTTTGTGTGTAATTTCAGAAAGAGGATTTGTTTGATCCATAAATTGAGATAACTGAGAGGAACCAAAAAATTCCCTTATAGACGCTGCTATAGGCTTGGCATTAATTATATCTTGAGGCATTACTGCATCAATATCAATAGAGCTCATTCTTTCCTTAATCGCTCTTTCCATTCTAAGCAAACCTATCCTAAATTGATTTTCCATCAATTCTCCAACAGATCTCACTCTTCTGTTACCAAGGTTATCGATGTCATCGATCTCACCTTTACCATCTCTAAGATCAACAATAGTTCTTAGAACATTAGCAATATCATCCTTTGTAAGAGTTCCGTGGTCATCAGGAGTATCAAGATTTAATCTCATATTTATTTTAACCCTCCCAACATCAGATAAATCATATCTATCGCTATCAAAAAATAAACTGGTAAATAGATTTGTTGCGCTTTCAACCGTTGGAGGTTCACCAGGTCTTAATATTTTATATATTTCAAAAAGTGCTGATGTTTTATCAAAAGATTTATCGGCAGCTAAAGTATTCCTAACGAATGGACTAAAATTTACATTGTCTATTAGAAGAACCGGTATTTCATTAATTTTCTCAACTTCAAATGCTGATAATAATTCTTCAGTGATCTCATCGCCTGCTTCAGCAAAAATTTCACCGGTTGAATAATTAACGATATCTTCTGAAATAAATTTCCCTAATATCTCTTCATTAGAAATATACAAATCTTTAACTTTATCATTTTGATCAAGTGTTCTTTTAGTGATTTTCTTTCCTGACTCAATAATTACTTTATTATTTTTGGCATCAACTAGATTATATACAGCCTTAGAACCTTTTAAATTTTCAGAAATAAATGGTTTTTTCCAGCCATCTTTTTGTCTTGTGTGAATTTCATTTTTATAAAATAAGGACAGAATATCTTTAGAATCAAAACCTAAACTATAAAGAACAGTTGTGGCCGGAAATTTCTTTTTCCTATCTATTCTTGCATTAAGAATATCTTTAGCGTCAAATTCAAAATCAAGCCAAGAACCTCTATATGGAATTATTCTTGCTGCATATAGAATTTTTCCAGAAGAATGTGTTTTTCCTTTATCATGATCAAAAAATACTCCTGGGCTACGATGCATTTGAGATACAACAACTCTCTCGGTACCATTAATAATAAATGTCCCATTATCTGTCATCAAAGGAAGGTCACCCATGTAAACATCTTGTTCTTTTACATCCTTTATTGATCTAGTCTCATTATCCTCATCAACATCATAAACTATAAGCCTAAGAGTTACCTTAAGTGGGGCAGCATATGTAAGGCTTCTTTGAATGCACTCGCCTGTATCAAATTTTGGCTCATCAAATGAATAAGATATATATTCTATTGTAGATGACTCTGAATAGTCATGAATAGGGAATACACCTCTAAATACATTTTCTAAGCCTTTATTCAACCTTTCATCATGCAAGATATTTTTTTGCAGGAATAGATCATAGGATAATCTCTGAATGTCAATTAAGTTAGGCATTTCTGCAATATTTTCAATTCTTTGAAAAGATTTCCTTATTCTTTTTCTAGCATTAAAATTTTCTGTCATATTAATAAGACCCTTATTTATGATTTATTTCTGAAAAAAAACTATTTAAGTTCTACTTTTGCTCCTGCAGCTTCTAATTTTTCTTTAATTTCGTTAGCTTCATCCTTAGGAACATCCTCTTTAATCTCTTTTGGTGCAGATTCAACTATATCTTTTGCTTCTTTTAAGCCAAGACCAGTCGCAGTTCTAACTTCTTTAATAACATTAATCTTCTTGTCGCCTACATCAGCAAGAACAATAGTAAATGAATCTTTTTCTTCAGCAGCATCTCCTCCGGCTTCACCTCCAGGTGCAGCAGCAGCGACAGCAACTGGCGCAGCAGCAGAAACTCCCCATTTTTCTTCAAGAATTTTTGATAACTCCGAAGCTTCAAGAACAGTTAAATTTGATAATTCTTCAGCAATTTTTTCTAAATCAGCCATTTTTTTCTCCTAATAAGTTAAATTAAGCGGCCTCACCACTTTGACTTTTAGCACTTAAAACTTGAGCAACTTGTTGACCAGGTTTATTAACAATTCCAGCAATTTTTGATGCAGAAGAAGTTAAGCAACCAATTATTTTAGCTCTTAAAGTATCAAGACTCGGTAGTGATGCCAGTTTACTAATAGTCTCTTTGTCAATAATTTCACCATCCATAAATCCCCCTACAACTAATAAATTTTCATTATCTTTTGTAAAATCAGAAATTATTTTTGGTTGTGAGGTTAGTTCTTCAGAAAAAACTATCCCCAAAGGTCCACTAAAATATTCTGAAAGATCTTTTACTTTAGTGTCATTAACAGCAATTTTTGCTAAGCTATTTTTAACAACTTTAAAAGTACTTCCAGCTTCTCTTAATTGATTCCTTAAACTAGTAATTTCATGAACAGATAGCCCATTATTATGTGTTAAAATGAAAAAATTAGATTCATCAAATTTTTTTGTTAAATCTGAAACAACTTTCTCTTTTGCTGCTCTATCCATTTTTAAACTCCTAATTCCTTTACAGGAAATTATTAACAAAAGGTTTACTAAGTAAACCAGGCTGTCCTTTTTGTCTCGTATGGGCAAATTTATTAAGTTTAAGACACCCATAGTCTAGGACAGTTTGTGCATTAAAATGCACTTGAAACAAAAGCTTAATTAAAAACTCCTGTGTCAATTCTTAATCCAGCTCCCATTGTAGAGCTTAAAGATACTTTTTTTATAAACACCCCTTTAGCAGCGCTAGGTTTATCCTTTTTTACTGCCTTAACAAACTCAATAACATTGGCATTTAGGTCCTCTTTAGAAAAGCTAACCTTACCAACGCCAGCATGAATAATTCCTGCTTTATCATTTCTATATTCCACTGAACCAGCTTTTGCAGACTTTACGGCATCTGCTATATCATTTGTAACCGTACCTATCTTTGGATTAGGCATTAATCCTTTTGGCCCAAGAACTTTTCCTAATTTTCCGACAAGAGGCATCATATCAGGTGTTGCAATACATCTTTCAAAATCAATATCACCAGAAGAAATTTTTTCAACTAAATCTTCGGAACCAACTATATCCGCTCCAGCTTCTTCAGCCTCTTTAGCTTTATCTTCTTTTGCAAAAACAGCTACACGGAGGTCTTTACCAATTCCACTAGGTAGATTAATAACACCACGTACATTTTGATCAGAGAATGTTGGATCAATATTTAAATTAATAGCAATATCAACTGTTTCATCAAACTTAAGATTAGAAGAATCTTTTATTAAATCTATTCCTTCATCAAGTGTATAGACTTTATCAGAGTCAATTTTTTCAGAAACCTCAACATATCTTTTGCTTCTTGAGCCCATAATTATTTAACCTCTAATCCCATAGATCTAGCGGAACCCTTTACAATATTCACTGCTGCCTCAATATCATTAGCATTTAAATCTTTCATCTTAGCCTCAGCAATTTCTTTACATTGAGCCAAAGTTACTGAACCACAGGTTTCAGAACCAACATTACCAGCACCTTTATCAATTTTTGCAGCCTTCTTTAACAAATAACTTGTCGGAGCAGTCTTTATAACGAAATCAAAAGATTTATCAACATAAATAGTTATTGTTGTAGGAAGCGGAGTGCCTTGTTCTTCATTTTGTGTTTTAGCATTAAATGCCTTACAAAAATCCATTATGTTTAAACCTCTTTGACCTAAAGCTGGACCGATAGGTGGAGATGGGCTCGCTTGCCCAGCTGGGACTTGTAATTTTAGATATCCTTCTATTTTTTTAGCCATTTATTTACCTATTTTAACCTATAATTTTTCAACTTGCGTATATTGAAGCTCTACTGGAGTTGGACGACCAAAAATAGAAACAGCAACTTTAAGTTTAGATTTTTCTTCATCAATTTCTTCAACAAGACCATTAAATGATGCAAAAGGTCCTTCAGAAACTCTAACCTGCTCTCCAATTTCAAAAATAACTGAAGGCCTTGGCCCATCAGCAGTTTCCTCAACACGATTAATAATTCTATCAATTTCTTCTTTTGAAACAGGATGAGGTTTTGTTCCATGCTCTGAACCAAGAAAACCTGTTACTTTAGGAGTACTTTTAACCAAATGAAATGTTTCATCAGTTAGGTCCATGTTTACTAAAACATAACCTGGGAAAAATCTTCTCTCTCTATTAATTTTTCTTCCTCTTCTAAGTTCAACAACTTCTTCAGTAGGGACAATTATTTCATCAAAAGCATGTTCAAGATTCTCAATCTCAGCTCTTTCTTTAATTGATTCAGCAACCTTTTTTTCAAAATTTGAATAGGCATGAACTATATACCAATTTTTAGACATATTTAATTACCCAATCCTAAAACAAGTTGAATTCCAAAACTCATAACTTGATCACCTAAGAAGAAAAATATTGATGCAAAAAATGAAAATACTATGACAATTAAAGTTGTAATCATGGTTTCATTTCTGGATGGCCAAGTTACTTTCGAAACTTCATTTCTAACCTGTTGAATAAATTCTATTGGACCTGTTCTTTTCATCTTTTGATCTCTCAAATTTAAAATATTGGCAGGAGTGGAGGGAGTCGAACCCCCAACCCCCGGTTTTGGAGACCGGTGCTCTAGCCAATTGAGCTACACTCCTCCAAATAAAATTACTCAACTATTTTTGAAACTACTCCAGCACCAACTGTTCTACCGCCTTCACGAATAGCAAACCTAAGATTATCTTGCATAGCAATTGGAACTATTAATTCAACATCCATTTCAACATTATCACCAGGCATAACCATTTCAGTTCCTTTATCTAACTGACAAACACCAGTAACATCTGTTGTTCTAAAATAGAATTGAGGACGATAATTAGTAAAGAAAGGTGTATGTCTTCCACCTTCTTCTTTTGTTAAAATATATGCAGAAGCTTTGAATTTTGTATGAGGAGTTATTGAACCTGGAGCACATAAAACCTGCCCTCTTTCAACCTGCTCTCTGTCAATGCCCCTTAAAAGAATGCCGACATTATCACCTGCCTCACCTTGATCTAAAAGTTTTCTAAACATCTCAACACCAGTACAAACTGTTTTTTGAGTTTCTTTTACACCAACTATCTCAATCTCTTCATTAACATTAATTACACCACTCTCAACCCTGCCAGTAACAACTGTTCCTCTACCTGAAATTGAAAAAACATCTTCAATCGGCATAAGGAAAGGTTGATCTTTAGGTCTTTCTGGTTGAGGAACATAACTATCTATTTGAGACATTAGCTCAAGAATAGCATTTTTTCCTGTTTCATCATTCGTTCCCTCAAGGGCTGCAAGCGCTGAACCTTTAACGATCGGAATATCATCACCAGGAAATTCATACTCATTTAAAAGTTCTCTTACTTCCATTTCAACTAAATCAAGCAATTCTGCGTCATCAACTTGATCAACTTTATTCATAAATACCGCTAAAGCAGGAACACCAACCTGTCTTGCAAGTAGAATGTGTTCACGTGTTTGAGGCATAGGACCATCAGCAGCAGAAACAACTAATATACCACCGTCCATCTGAGCAGCACCAGTTATCATATTTTTCACATAGTCTGCATGACCTGGACAATCGACATGAGCATAATGTCTGTTTTCTGTTTCATACTCAACATGAGATGTAGCAATTGTAATACCACGCTCCCTTTCTTCTGGCGCATTATCGATTTGATCAAATGCTGAAAACTCAGCCTTTCCTTCATCAGCTAATACTTTAGTGATAGCAGCAGTTAGTGTTGTTTTACCATGGTCAACATGGCCTATCGTCCCAATGTTACAGTGAGGTTTGGTACGTTCAAATTTTTCTTTAGACATAATATGTTTCTCCAAATATTAAAAACCGTAAACGGCTATAGTAAGCTTCGGACTTAATGGAGCGGGTGAAGGGAATCGAACCCTCATCTTCAGCTTGGAAGGCTGTTGCTCTACCATTGAGCTACACCCGCCTATCCTTCCACCTAGCAGCTCTGCAACTGGTGGAGGGGGTAGGATTTGAACCTACGTAGGCATAGCCAACGGGTTTACAGCCCGTCCCCTTTAACCACTCGGGCACCCCTCCTTACAATTGGAGAGCTTACCAATGCTTTAAAATCCAAAGCAGATGTGGTTTATTGAGCTTTCCGTAAGGAAAGTCAATACCCCAAAACAAATAATTAAATTAAAACTTACTATAATTTAAAAAAAAATCCATAAAATATTGATATTTTGCCATTTTTCTAATATTTAGAATTTAATATCAGTCTTAAAAAATATTCAAAAATGGCTAGAAAAAAAAATAACAAAAATAAGAATTATACACCCTACTATATATGGGGATTACACGCTTCAATTGCGGCACTGAAAAACAATAAAAGAAATATTGTTAATATTTTTTGTACTCAAATAGTTTTTGATAAATATATAAATGAAAAAATTAAAATCACTAACTCAATAAAAATAGTTAAAAACAACGATTTAAATACGCTTTTAGAAAATAAAATCACCCATCAAGGTATTATTATTGAAACAAAACCACTAAATTATCCGGGATTGGATGATGTGATAGATAGTAACAATATCATAATAGCATTAGACCAAGTCACAGATCCACAAAATGTTGGCGCCATTATTAGAACTTTTAACTTTTTTGGAGGAGAAAACCTTTTAATTACAAAAGATCATAGTTCAGAAATTAATGGTTCATTGGCAAAATCAGCTTCCGGAGCTTTAGAATCTGTAAATATAATTAAAGTAACAAATTTATCAATGACATTAAAAAAAATTAGAAAAAAAGGTTTTATAATCATAGGTTTAGATGAGAATAGTCATGTAATGCTTAATAATACAAAAGATTACAGTAATGAAAAAAAAGTGTTAGTTTTGGGTTCAGAAGGTAAAGGATTGAGAAGATTAACAAAAGAGAATTGTGACTTTTTGGTTTCAATTGCCAATAATAATGATAGTGATTTTAACACATTAAATGTTAGTGTAAGCAGTGCTTTAGCGCTATATGAATTCATGGGGAGGGATATTAAGAAATAATGGAGCATATAACCTTACCAAATTTATTTTTTCAGAAAGCATTAGAGAACTCAGATAAGCCATTTCTATGGGCAAAAAAAGAAGGCGAATGGAAGAGTTTATCTTGGCAACAAACTGAAATCAAAGTTAAGCAAGTAGCAGCAGGACTGAAATATCATGGCATTGTACCCGGTGATAAAGTTATTATTGTTTCTGAAAATAGACCTGAATGTATAATTTCTGATTTAGCAATAAACACATTAAATGCGATAACTGTTCCAGCTTACACAACAAATACTGAAGATGATCATAGATATATAATTGAGCACTCTGACGCTAAAGCTGTAATAGTGTCTAATAATATTCTTGCTAATAGAATAGCTTTAGCTCTAAGTAAAGTTGACTCATGTAATCTCTTAATAACAATTGATGAATATAGTGGGTTTATGCCTGAAGGCTTAAAAGTTGAAAGTTTTGAAAAACTACTTCACATCGGTGAAGAAAATTTATCTACCGCTCTTCATAACCTTAATACTATAGATAAAGATGATATCTGCTGTTTAATTTATACTTCAGGTACAGGTGGTAGGCCCAAAGGTGTAATGCTTACTCATAGATCAATTTATCATAATATTTTAGGTGCTGATGCTTTAGTTAAGCAGGTTGGTGATATTGATCATACTTATTTATCACTCGTTCCCTATTCTCATGCATATGAGCATATGGCAATATTTCTTCAAATCTATTTAGGCGCTCAAATCTATTTTTCTGAGGGGCCAGATAAATTTGCTGCAAACTTATTAGAGGTTGCCCCTACTCTATCAACTGCTGTTCCAAGGCTTTTTGAGGTGTTATATGATAGAATAAGAATTCAAATAAAAAACTCCGGAAGGTTACTGCAATTTGCTTTTAATAGAACAATCAAGCTCGGAAAAAAAAATCTATTTAATGAGTTAAATTTTATCGAAAAAATAGAACATAACACTTATTGTAAATTGATAAGGAATAGAATTATAAAAAGATTAGGGGGACGACTTTCTGCATTTATATCTGGCGGATCTGCTCTAAATCCAGATATTGGTTATTTCTTTTTGTCATTAGGTGTTCAAATTATTCAGGGATATGGTCAAACTGAAGCTAGCCCTTTAATAAGCGCAAACCCTCCAGTAAAAGTTAAAATCGAAACAGTTGGTCCTCCAATAAAAGGAGTTGAAGTAAAGTTATCTGAGGAAGGGGAATTACTTGTAAAAGGTGAAGGAGTAATGAAAGGATACTGGAAACAGGAAAAAGAAACATCCGAAACAATTATCGATGGATGGCTCCATACTGGTGATTTAGCTGATATTGATGAAGAAGGATATATAACCATAAAAGATAGAAAAAAAGAAATAATAGTTAATTCTGGAGGAGATAATATAGCTCCTGTACGTCCAGAATCTAGCCTTACCTTTCAAGACATTATTCTACAAGCAATGGTTGTTGGCGATAGAAGGCCTTATTTAGTGGCTCTAATTATTGTAGATCCAGAAATTTCTAAAAACATAAGTGAAGAAGAATTAAACAATCAAGTTTCTAATGCTGTAAAAAAGGCAAACGAGAATTTATCTCAAATAGAAAAAATAAAAAAATATATTATAGTCGATGAACCACTTTCAACAGACAATGGAATGCTTACACCAACTATGAAAATTCGACGTCACATGGTTAACGAAGTTTATGGAGAGCAACTAAATAACTTGTATAAGAAATAAATAATTAAATTTATTAAATAAGTTAAGTAAGTGTTGACACCATAGATTGATTATTTTTTAATCCAATCATGCCTCATGACAAAGTAAATGAAGATACAGCTAAATGCCCTATGTCTTTAGATGAAGTAGATCTATTTGAGCCGGGGGCACAAAATTTTTGGTATGACTCATATAAAATTCTTCACAAAGAATCTCCCGTACATAGGATCCCGGGAGAAGGAACTTCTATAGATACTGATGGATTTATATTAATGAAATATGAAGACATTGCATTTGTTGTAAAAGATATTCTAAGATTTCCTCCTCCTGTAATGCAAAATACAGATCTAGAAAAATCTGGTGTAAGTGGTTTTAATGCTGAAAAAGATGATATGGATGAAGAAGAATTACCTGCAAGTAATGTAGTAAGTAGACATGATCCAAGTCTCATGAATGCCTTTCAAGTTTCAATACAAAGCTTAAGACCTAATGAGGAGTTATGGAAAGCTCACAAAAGGCAATTAACTGATCCTTGGGTAGGACCAGGAGCTCATAGACATGAAAAAATGGTAACTGAGGCAACAAATAAATTAATAGACAACTGGATAAACAAAGATACATTTGATTTTGTATCTGAGTTTGCTATGCCCTTACCTCAAATAGTTATGGCAAATATTATAGGATTTCCCCTAGAAGATATTCCGTTTCATAAAAAATGGGGTGACGCTATGGTTATGCCTTTTGTTTATGGAAAAGGACATAGAAATCTTTTAACAAAAGATCAGTCAGATGAACAACAAGTGCTTTTAAAGGATTTTGGTAATTATGTTATTGATCAACTGGAAGAGAAGAAGAAGAATCCTAAAGATGATATGCTATCTTTCTTATTGGATGTTACCTACGAACCCTTTGATAGAAAGCTTACAGATACAGAAATTATAGGCGTTGCATATGCAATGATAATAGGAGGGTTGGAAACAACTCAATATGCAATTGCTCATCAAGCTCATATATTAATTGAAGATCCTGAACTTTATACAGAGCTAAACAATGATAGAAATAAAATAAATGCTTTTGTTGAGGAATCTTTAAGAGTAAAAGCGCCAACACAAGGTCTATCAACTCGAATGACAACTCAAGATGAGGTTTTCCAGGGAGTTGATGTTCCTAAGGGTTCGATACTTCATCTTAGATATGGTGCAGCAAATGTAGATCCAGATACATTTGAGTGCCCTCACAAAATCGATCTTGATAGAAAAGCCCTAACTAGACACCTAACTTTTTCTCAAGGACATAGAACATGCCCTGGAAATGGAATTTCAAGACTTGAACAAAATATAGCCTGGAATTGTCTTATGGATAGAATTGAAAAGTTCGAATTTACTTCAGATACAAAAATAGAATATCAACCAGGCATTATGTTAGGCACATTAGAGTTACTTTTAAATTTCAAAAAGAAATAGCTCTCCTACAAAGGTTTAAGTTTACCTTTTTAGATGATTAGTGTATTTAAAATTTACTTTAAACCTGAATGCCGACTTAGCTCAACTGGTAGAGCACCTGATTTGTAATCAGGGGGTTGGGGGTTCAAGTCCCTCAGTCGGCACCACTTAATTTACTTAATAGCGAAACCCTGACCTTTTCTGATACTCACTCTGTCGCAGTAGATATTTATTTCTATATCTAATATTAGACATTCTCTTAACATTTTATTAACTTATTATTATGAGTAGGAAATTAGATTTAACAATCGGTTGGCATAAATATACAAAATTTATGAATTCTTTTTCAAACCCAAAACATAAATTGATGCTTAATAATATGCGATATCATCTTAAATATGAATGCTTACAGGATCCTGAAATATTCAATACAATAATTCCAAATCCAGAATACAAATTCTATGGTAGCTTTAACAACGCAACCCTAAATGGAATGAAAGATATTAAAGATTTTTATTACAATCTATGGGATTCAAATAGTAGTCTTGTTGAGCTTCACATCGATCATTGTTCCGCAGGAGATTGGGGTGTAGCTTGCGATGGTGAATGGTTTCAACAAATTCCAGGGAAAACATTGCTTGATCAGGGTAATAATGACATTGATCCTAATTCTTTTTATCTTTCACACGCACATTTGTCATGGTTTTTTCCTTTTAAAGAAATAGATGGGAAAATGCTTTTAGTTGGTGAAATTTGTTATATAGATGAAGTTGGTAGCTCATTAGAAATACTTAACAAAGATGACATTTTGAGTTTAGAAGAAGCAAGAAAGTCTTGGCCCATTGATTAATTTTATTTTAATTATAATTTTAATGGAAAATTGATGTTTAAAATTTTTTTAACCTTTATCTCTATATTCCTACCTCTTTCTGTGTCAGCAGAAATGGGTCAAATATTTATATTTAAGGATTTAATAACATTAGATGAAAACTTAAAAAATTCACCTAATGCAGTTTATATAAAAGAAGGAAAATTTATTAAGATTGATAAATTTAATCAATTAATTAACGACTTCCCAGATTCTGAAATCAATCGAAATTATGAAAACAATATTGCTGTTCCGGGATTTATTGAGCATCATATTCATCCATTTTTATCTTCTTTAACTATGAATTCAACAATAATATCAATAGATGATTGGAATCTTGATGGAACAACAAGTAAAGGAGTATTAACTAATAGTGACTATATTTCCGAATTAATAAAAACATTTAATGAAAAAGGAAAAGACGAAGAAATTTTTATAACATGGGGTTACCACCATTACTTTCATGGCAAAATTTCAAGACAAATATTAGATGAGATTAGCAGTAACAAACCAATATTAATCATTCATAGGTCTTTTCATGAATTTATAATGAATAGCGCTGCAATAGATTTTTTTGGAATTAATAAAATAGAACTTAATAAAATAGAAGAAAATATTAGAGAGAATATTAATATTGAAGAAGGTCATTTTTCAGAAAATGGGGCTTTTTTAGTTGTTCCAAATTTGATGAAGTATTTCTCAAAAAACAATGAATTTATAAATGGCTTAAAAAAAACAGTAAACTACCTACATCAAAATGGTATAACTTTAATTTCTAACCCTGGATCAATGCCTGATAGAGGTCTTCAGAATGCCAAGAATTATGTTTTTGGTTCCGAAATTGTACCCTTCAAAAGTTATTTTATTCCCAACGGAATGTATTTAGCGTCCATCTATAAAGAGAATTTATTAGAAAAAACAACAGAAATTCTTAATTGGGGAGAAGGAAAAGTTCAATTCTTACCTAATCATATAAAACTCTTTATCGATGGCGCAATGTATTCTCAGAATATGATTATGAGCGAAGGCTATACTGATGGACATCAAGGTGTATGGTTGATGGAAAAAGATAAATATAGCGAGGCTTTTAAATTTTATTGGGACAAGGGTTATCAAATACATATTCATCAAAATGGAGATGGGGGATTGGATTATCTTTTAGACATATTAGAAAAGAACTTAAAAAGAAATCCAAGGGATGATCATAGAACAACTATTGTTCACTTTGGTTATTCGCGATCAAATCAGATTCCAAGAATTAAAGAACTAGGAGCAATTGTAAGTGCCAATCCATATTACATAACAGTTTTATCTGATTTATATAGTAAAGTTGGAGTAGGATATTCTCGTTCTCAAGAGATGGTTAGACTGGGTGATTTAGAAGATAATAAAGTTACCTTTTCGCTTCATTCCGATATGCCAATGGCTCCCGCCTCACCTCTTCAGTTAATGAGCTCTGCAGTTAATAGATTAAATATTGCTAATAAAGTTGCGGGACCTAATCAAAAAATAAAAGTTATAAATGCGCTTAAAGCAGTTACTATTAATGCTGCATATGTTCTAGGTCTAGAGGAATATTATGGAACAATTAGTTCTGGAAAATACGCAAACATTACAATATTAGATAAAAACCCTTTAAATATAGATACAAATTCAATCTCGGATATAAAAGTAATAGGAACTATCTTTGAAGGTAAGTCTTTTCCTGTAGAAAAATTAATATATAAAATGAATTAAAAATGTTTATTTTAGCAGTAATAAGTGTCTGTTTAGTTCTTTTTTTTATATTTAAACAATTTCAAATATATTTAGATAAAATAAAACATAAAACCAATATTGTAGAAGCTGTTATCTTTTATTTATTCTTTTTTAGGCTAATTTCAGTTGCATTGATGATAGGTTTTGTTCTTTATTGGATAGCAGGTGTATTTTAAAAGGCAATGCGATAAAATTTAATTATGAAAACTTTCAAAAATAAGGTTGCGTTAATTACTGGCGCAGCATCTGGAATGGGTAAATATCTTGCTATCAATTTAGCAAAAGAAGGTGCTGATGTTGTTATTTGTGATGTAAATGAGGATGGGCTCAAAGAAACAGAAAAAATAATAAAATCCTATAATGTGGGGTCTAGTTTATTAGTATTAGATGTCAGGAATAAAAAAGAAATAGAAGAGCTTCCTTCAAAAATTATTGAAAATCATGGTAAAATAGACTTAGTATTTAATAATGCAGGAGTGGTTATACCTGCTGGATTTCTCAATATGAAAGAAGAAGATTGGGATTGGTGTAATGATATTAATTACAACAGTATTATTAACTTCTCTCGATCATTTTTACCTCATCTTATGAAAGATGAAGAGACAGCTCTTATTAATACCTCTTCTATTTTTGGAATAATTACAACCCCTAATAATACAGTTTACCATGCATCAAAATTTGCTGTAAGAGGCTTTACAGAGAGTTTAATTAAAGAAATGGAGGGCTCAAATACACAAATCCATTGCGTTTACCCGGGTCACATAGGAACCAACATTGCTGTAAATGCTAAATTTGGTAATCAAATTTCTAAAGGTGAAAGTAAAGATGGTATATTAGGCCTTAATGGAGAGCCAATTAAAGATATAAAAGGTGAAAGAGTTTCAGAAGAAGAGGCTGGAGTTAGGTTTCGTGACGCTGGAATGGATCCCGATAAAGCTGCAAAAATCATTCTAAGGGGTGTTAAAAAAAACAAGAAAAGAATTTTTGTTGGAATAGACTCAAAATTAATGGAATTATCACAAAGGTTGTTACCCGACAGTTACTGGAAAATAATGTCTTTTACACTATTTCTTGGCCTACTCTTCTCACCACATAGATTAAAAAAAGTAATTAATTTAGCAATTAATAAAAAGTCTTAAGCGTTAGCGTAACTATTCAATCTTTCATTAATTATTTCATCAGCTTCTTTCATGATTGTATCAATCAATTCTTGGCATGTAGGCACATCGTGAATCAATCCCGCAACCATTCCGCAGCTCCAAGCAGCAGCCTCAAGATCTCCATCTCTTAAAACTCTCTCTGAACCAGCAACAAGCGGTCTTATTTCTTCAAGTAAAGCATTAGGGTCATTATTATCTTTATGGCTAGCTTCTATTTCCATAATTTGATCCACTGCCTTGTTGACTAAAACTCGTTCAGTATTTCTTAAAGGTCTCATAACTAATCGTGTTTCAAGCTCAGATGCTTCAACTAAACGTTGTTTTACATTATCATGAACTGGTGCTTCTTTAGTCGCAATAAACCTTGTACCCATATTCATTCCTTCAGCTCCAAAAGCCAACGCTGAAACAAGACTTCTTGCATTCGCCATACCTCCTGATGCAACAAAAGGAATCTTTAATTCTTCTGCGGCTCTAGGTAAAAGAATACCATTAGGAACATCATCTTCACCAGGGTGACCTCCGCATTCAAAACCATCAACACTAACAGCATCACACCCTATAGCTTCAGCTTTTAATGAATGCCTTACAGAAGTACATTTATGAATTACTTTAATACCGGCATCCTTTAATTGAGGCATGTATTTCTCCGGATTACGACCTGCTGTTTCAACTATTTTAATTCCGCCTTGAATAATCGCATCTATATACTCATCATAAGGAGGGTCTTTAAAGGACGGAATAAATGTGAGATTTACACCAAATGGTTTATCAGTCATATCATGACATTTAGCTATTTCATTTGCTAAATCTTTTGGAGTTGGTTGTGTTAAAGCAGTAATAATTCCTAACCCCCCGGCATTAGAAACTGCAGCAACTAATTCTGAAAATCCTACAAAATGCATCCCTCCCTGAATAATTGGATGCTCAATATCAAATAGTTCTGTAATTCTAGTTTTCATTTTGTCCTCAAATATTAAAATAATGATGGAAGTTTGCTATCTTCAGTATTTATAATTTTATCTACCCATTTATGGAAAACTTGACCACCACCCTCATTTCTACCAAACATAACATGGTCAATTAGACCAGTTTTTAAACTTTTTTGTAATCTAAGTCCTGTTCCATAATCTTCAGTTTCAACAACATATTTTAGAAGATCAAATTGTTTATGAGCTTCTTCAGCTTGCTTTTCATTCGGTTCTTTTTCCATTAAATAGAATTGATTTGTTACTGATTCTTCTGGTCTATCACCTGGCAATAATTGTGAAAGCATTATACTGCGCCCACCTCCATTAAAGGAAGCTATAGAAACATGAGGAAAGATTGTCCAAACGCCTGCCATTAAAACATCTAAAGGCCATTCTTCTACAGCATTTTTATAGTGATCTTTTCCATCATTATTGAAATCATTCTGTTCAGGTAATCTATAAGGTGAAATTGCTCTTTGATGTGGACCCCATTCATAATAATTAGCTTGATTTGAGAAATTATCTCCAAAAGTATCTTTATGTAAAACTGGCAGATGATAAAGGTCTAAATAACCATCATATGCTACCTTCCAATTCGGACCGTTGACTGATCTAGTTTCAAAAACATGCCAGTTTTCCAACCCAAAAAGAGATAACATTTGATCATAACCAGATAGATAGTCTTGAATATTTAAATTCGATTTAGGGTCAAGTGTAACCCATATAATTCCTTCTTTTTCAAGTGATGGCAAAGAGATTAATCCGTTACACGATTTATCTATTTCTCCAAATTCATGCGCAGATGCAACACCCATAAGAGCACCTTCATCATTATATGTCCAACCATGGTAAGGGCAGGAGAAGCGCCTTTGATTTCCTTTTCCCGGCTCAACTAAAGCAGCACCTCTATGTCGGCATGCATTAAGAAAAGCTGAAATTTTACCTTTTTTATTTCTTAAAATAATTACTGGTACACCAACTACCTCCATAGCCTTATAGTCTCCAGGATTTGGAATTTCACCTGTAACAGAAAGAACTAAAGGTAATCTTTTAAAAATCAGATCAACTTCTTTTTTCCATCTTTCTGGATTGTAATAATTCTCTGCAGGAATCTTAACTACATCATCAACAAGAGTCATCGTGCCTTTTTCAGCATGATCTTTATTAATCCGAGCCATTTCAAATAATTTTTCTTTACTCATATTATGCTTTTAACAAAATTAAACTAAAAATTCAAAAAAATATAAAATTTAAGCTCTTTTTATTGTTAAACCCCCATCAACAGGTAAAATTGCTCCATTTATAAAGGACGAAGAAGGAAGACAAAAATTCAAAGTAGCATGGGCAACTTCTTCAGGTTCTCCATACCTTTTTAAGGGGACTCTTCTTCTCGCATAAAGATTTTTATCCTCTTCAGGTATTTTTTCAGTCATTCCAGTTCTGATAGGCCCAGGACATATGCAATTAACAGTAATGCCACTAGAGCCCAATTCTACAGCAAGTGATTTTGTTAAACCAATGACGCCATGTTTTGCGGAAGTATAAGGTGATTGTCTTGGTGTTGCACCCAATCCTTCGGTAGAAGAAATATTTACAATTCTACCTGACTCTGATTTTTGAATATATGGTAAAGTTTCTCTAATCAACTGAACTTGTGCTTTTAAAAGAACATTGAATGTTTTATCCCAATATTCTTCATAATTCTCATCATTTATTAATGTTGGAATGGAAATTCCTGCGTTATTAATTAATATGTCTATTCCTCCAAATAATTTCACTATCTCAGCCACAGCTGATTTAATTTCGGTTAGATTGGTAACATCAAGCTTAATTCCGTGACATTTTTTTCCGTAACTTGAAATCTCTTCAACAACTTCATTTATTTTATCTTCATTAAGATCAGTTACAATAACTTGAGCATTTTGATCTGAAAAAAGTTTTGCTGTGGCAAGGCCCATACCGCTCGTAGCTCCGGTAATTAAGGCCACTTTGTTTTCAATTGATCGAGATAATTGGCTAAAATTATTCATTTATCACCAATTTTATCTAGAAGTTTAATCATAATAAACATTATTCCAATAGCGACTATTAAACCTAAAAAAGCCATAAAAAACCCCATAACTTATCCTTTCTCAGCAAAATCAAGTATCTGATATACATCATCAGCTTTAGTTATTGGTCTTGGGTTTGATAAAACAATTTGATGCTCAAGGGCATATTCTACAATTTTTTTATACAAATCCTTTTTAATACCAACATCTTCAAGGCTAGATGGCAAACCTAAATCAACAATTAACTCTTTTACTGCTTCATGTGCCTTTAATTCTGGTCTTCCTAGAGCAGAAGCTATCATTTTATCTTTTTCTGGATGAAATTCTTCATTCCATTTTAGAACTGCGGGTAGCATTACACATGATGTTTGGCCATGAGGAACCGAGCCAAGAGATCCAAGCAAGTAACCAATGCCATGACTTGCGCCCATCATTACATTGCCCATATTTTTAGCCACTATCCATACCGCTTTTTGAGACATAGAGCGTGCTTCAATATTTTTTTTGTCTAATTTTGTTTCTCTAAGCGAATTTGAAAAAATTTTTAAAGACTCTAATGCATTATGAGAAATCATTGGATTTTCAGATATTGAACAATAACCCTCCACAGCATGGTCAACTGATCTTATAGCAGTTGATAACCATAACCATTCTGGAGTATGTATAGAAATATATGGGTCAAGAATAACAACTTTAGGACAAATATCGGTACCAAAATAACCTTGTTTAAGTTTTTTCTTTGTATCCATGGCTCCCCCAACAATTGAATACTCACCTCCTGATAATGTAGTTGGCACAGCTATCTGTCTGATTTTTGATGAAGTTTTTTGAATTTTTCCAGAAATTTTTTTTAATTCCTCAGCATTATTTATATCAAGAGAAATACATAATTGAACAACTTTTACTGTATCAATTGGTGTTCCACCTCCAATTGTCAAAATAATATCTGGATCAACTTTTTTTACTTCTTTAGCGCATTCAAGTACATTTTCAATGGGAGAATGTTCCTTACAATTATCAAAAACACCTACCAGCTTGTTCCCTAAAATATTCTTGATTTGCTCTATTTCATTTGTTTTTTTTGATAGACTTGATGAAGAAACTATATAAATCTTATTAATATCCATAAGCTCTATTTCTAGAGGGATAATTTCTTCTGCCTTATGGTCACAATATACTCTTTCAAGCGGTGAATATGCAAAGGGCTGTATCATCTATTTATTTGATATAAATTTTGCTATTGCTTCTAATGCTTCATTAGCTTCAGGTAAGAAAGGTGCATAACCTTGAAAAACATGCACCATATCATCCCAGACTTCTAATTTAACTTCACAACCAGATTTCTTTGCTCTTTCAGCAACTTTTAAAGAATCATCCAATAAAACTTCTCTTCCTCCAACCTGAATAAGTAAAGGTGGAAAGCCATCATAGTCTCCATAAACAGGTGACGCATATGGATCTTTCAAATCGGATTCATTTTCAATATAAAGATCCCTAAAAGCAGATATTGCATCTCTTGAAATATATGGATCATTGCTTGCATTGGTTTCATAGCTTTCTGAAACAGGGTCTAATTCTGCCCATGGACATAAAGACATAACAGCATCAGGAAGTTGAGAGCCATCATCCTTTAATGATAAAGTAACCCCTAAAGATAAACCCCCGCCGGCTGAGTCACCTGAGACAAAAGATTTTGTGCATTTACCTTGTCCATTTGGGCCATTATCTAGCATCCAAGAAAAAGCTTTTTTACAATCGTTAATTCCATGAGGAAATTTTAATTCAGGGGCTAAAGAATAATCTATGAGAAGTATTGAGCACCCAGTTTTTTGCGCAAGCTGACTAGTGAGGGAAAGATACCCCCTTATAGTTCCAATTGCATAACCTCCTCCATGTAAATACAAAATCCTTTTATCAGGATCAGAGTTTTCTGTCATAACCCATTGACCATAAATTCCATCAACATTAACTGGAAAAGCGGCTCCAGTTGGTTTTATATTTTCATCAGCACTAAAAAAATCGTCATTTGTATATCTAAAGTGTTTCATACCAAGTCTCTCATCATCTAATGAGAAAAAGGTTTTCACCAAATCTTCTTGATGTTTAATTACTATTTTATTTTGCTCTGAACTCATTTTAACTCCTATAGAATTTAAAGACTCATTCCACCATCTGAGGTGATCATTTGGCCAGTTATGTAACTAGCTCCTGAGCTACATAAAAAACATGCTAATTCTCCCATATCATTAGGCGTACCCCACCTACCAAGCGGTATGCTTCTTAATGTATCTTCATATCTTTTCTCATTTTTGTATGTGACTTCAGTTAATTTAGTTGCAACAAAACCTGGAGCAATTCCATTTACTCTTATGTTATTCTCTGCCCAGGCCTCCGCTAAAGTTTTTATCAAAGTGAGTAAACCACCTTTCGAAGCAGAATATGCAGGATTACCTTTTACTGAATGATAGCTTGCTCCAGATCCAATAATTATTATTGAACCATTGCTTTGAGATAACTTTTCTTGGAAAAAAGAACATGAAGCCATAATTGAGTTTAAATTTAAATCCACTACTTTTTTAAATGTATCCATTTCGAATTCTTTTCTTTTATAGGCAACGATACCTTGAGAACATATCAAATGATCTAAATTATTAAATGGTAGGTCAATTTTTTTTAAGTTATCGTGATTAGAGAGATCTAATTGTTGATAATTACATTTTTCAATATTTTTAGAAATATTTTCTTCATAATCATTAATAGAATCTCTTGTTCCTGTAATACAAACATTTGCGTTATAATTAACAAAGGACTCAGCAATCCCCCTTCCTATACCGCTACTTCCTCCAATAACTAATACATTTTTCTTATTAAAATCTATAGACATTACGCTGAATAGCCACCATCAACAGGTATGGATTGACCACTTATATAACCTGCATTTTCTGATGCAAGGAACACCACAGTATCAAATAATTCATTAGGATCTCCTGCCCTTCCTAGAGGGACCTGCTGCATCCATTGATCTAATATTCCTCCTGGAGGTGAATCAATTTCTTGAGATAATCCAACAGCAATTAACCCTACTGCAACACAATTTGCCCTTATCCCATTATGACCCTCTTCTCGTGAAATAGCTGTACACAAATGCTGTACACCTGATTTCGGAACAGATGATAATCCGTCAGTGCTAATATATTTATGAATAGCTGCCGTAGTTAAGGCTGTTATGGAACCCCCACCACCATCTCTCAAAACAGGAACGCAAGCTCTTAATACATGATAAAATCCCTTTATATCTGTATCTAATGTTTTATAAACATCTTCAGGATCGGCATCTAAAATTGGCATAATATGAAGGAATGGACCAGTTGCAAAAATAACAGAATGTATTCTACCAAATTCATTCTTACTTGATTCAACAAAGTTTTCGACCTTTTCTACATCTAAAAGATCTACACTAGATGCAAATCCTTTCTGACCATTAGATTCAATTTTTGCGATATTTTCTTTTGCTGCTTCTTCATTGTTAAGATATGTAAAAGCTACATCAGTACCACATTTACTAAGAAGATCTACAATTCCAGTACCTAAACCACCTGAACCACCAAAAACAATTGCCGCTCCATCAGAAAATCTGTATTTTGTCATATTCTGTTCCTCCATAAAATTCATCAAAGCATATTAAGTAAAAGCTTAAAAGTTTTATTTATGTAAAAAAAATTAATATATAAAAAGATTGAATACACTTTCAATATTGCAAGAAAAATTATGCATGTTATTCTACTTTCGGTTATTGAGAGGCTTTAAAATGACAAATAAAGTAGATTATGATGCAGTTGTAGTAGGAGCAGGCTTTGCTGGTTTAGCTCTAATTCATCATCTTAAAAAAACAGGTATCTCAGTTAAAGTTTTAGATAAGGCTTCTGAAATTGGTGGAACTTGGACATGGAACCGTTACCCTGGAGCCGCAACCGACAGCGAAGGGTATTATTATTGTTTAACCTTTTCTAAAGAGATTTTGCAGGAATGGACTTGGTCAGAAAGATATCCGGGTTGGGAAGAGACCAATAGGTATCTTAATTTTGTGGCTGATAAGTGTGATATGTGGCCTCATATACAGTTAAATACAGAGGTCAAAAGTGCTGAATTTATTAAAGATGACGGATTATGGCGTGTAAAAACAAGCACTGGTGAAGAATTAATTTGTAAATACTTTATTAGCGCTATGGGAATGATTTCCCAACCAGTTATACCTAAATATGACGGTATGAGTAACTATAAAGGCCCATGTTTTCACTCATCAAGATGGCCTCAAGAAGGCCTTGAATATGAAGGAAAAAAAGTAGGCATTGTTGGATGTGGGGCCTCAACAGTTCAAATGTTACCTATTATGGCTCAAACTGCAGAAAGCGTAACAGTTTTTCAAAGAACACCAAACTTTGTATTGCCCGCAATGCAAAGACCTATGACACCAGAATGGGAAAAAGATATTAAAGATAATTATGAGGAAATAATAAATAAATGCAGGAATCATGTCTTTGGTATGGCCTTTGATAGTCCTGTTGGACGAAATGCAGTTGATACGCCTGAGGATGAAAGAGAAAAAATATTCGAAGAAAATTGGAATGGAAGTTTTAGATGGGTTTTTGAAACTTTTGACGATTTACTTGTTGATCCAAAGGCAAATCAAATGGCGGCTGATTTTATAATTAGAAAAATGAAAGAAAAAATAGATGATCCTGAAATTGCAGAAATATTAACTCCTAAAGGTTATCCTTTGTTTGCTAAAAGACCTCCTCTTGATCATGGATTTTATGAAGCCTTTAATAGAGACAATGTTCATCTAGTAGATATTAAAGATAGAGAACCAATATCTCATTTTACAGAAAATGGCATTAAAACAGATATAAATGAATATGAATTTGATATCATTATTTTAGCTACAGGTTTTCAAGCTTATACAGGCGCACTTGAAGCATTCGATATCATTGGTCAAAGCGGTGAGTCTATAAGAGAAAAATGGGAGACTGAGTCAAAATCTATAATGGGCGTTTGTATTTCTGATTTTCCAAATTTATTTACAATTACTGGGCCTCAAGCTCCTTTTGCAAATCTTCCAACTTCAATTGAACAAAATTGTTTATGGATTTCTGATTGCATCAACAAAATGGAAAAAGAAGGATACAAACTTTGTAATCCTCTTTTAGAAGCCGAGACAGAATGGTCAGCGCATGTCAAAGAGGTTCACGAGCAAACACTTATGAATGTTGGTGACGAAGTAAATTCATGGATGATGGGCGCAAATATAGAAGATAGAAACTCCAGAGTCCTAATATATTTTGGTGGAGCTGGAGTATATTATGACCGTCTAAGAGAGTCTGTAGATAATAACTTTCCTGAAGTATCTTTTAGTTAAATAATCAAGGTTAACTAACTATCATATTATTTGGATAATTTTGATAAGCTAACATAAGTGTATTTTTAATGCCTGACGCACCTTTTACTTTATCACTGGCCTCTGCCGATGCAGCATTTCCAGCTTTGATTCTATTTTCTATGCCTTTAAGAATGCAGTAGAGCTTCATTAAAGAGAACAAACAATAAATATTAAGGAACTCTACATTAACCATTTTTCCATAAGTTTTCTCATAAGAACTAAGAAAATCTTCAGCAGATGGTATATGATAAGACTCCCATTCTAATCCAATACCATACAAAACACCCTTCGGAATTAACCAATTGATCATTTGAAAACTTAAATCAACCTCAGGCTCACCAAATGCAGATAGCTCCCAATCCAACACAGCCAAGCATTTAGAATTAGCCCCTATTACCAAATTGTCTAATTTATAATCTCCATGAATTAAACATAAATTATTATTATCAGGAGTATTTTTAATTATAAAATTATATATCTTTGAAATATCTTTATCCTGGTAGCCTTCATGGAAAATTTGGTTATACCAAATATTTAGATTTCTTATCATAAAACCACTATTCTTTTTAAAAGGTATATCCAGCTTATTAATATTATAACTATGAAGTTGACCTAGAGTATTTGCTAAGCTTTCGTAAATTTTTTTTCTTTCTTTAGGCTCGTTATCAGGTAGGAATGGATCTTCATAAATATTTCCATCAATAAATTCCATGATATAAAAATCTCTACCGATTGTTGATTTATCGTCACAAATTAATATTGGTTTAGGCACGCTAAATTTCTGATTACTAAGACCCCTTAAAACATTAAATTCACGATCCAACCTATGAGCACCTCTCACTAAATCGCCTTTAGGTTGAGTTCGTAAAATAAATTTTTTATTTTTATTGTCTGTCAATATGTAAGTTGGATTTGACTGACCATTACCTACTTTTCGTGGTAAATCATTAGATAAAATAAAATTATTTTCTTTTAAAAAAGATTTTATACTTTGGAACTCATCATTATGGATTGTCATATTAACTAACTTTGATATTTCTTGTATTGATCCTCAATATTATTGAGAATTAAATTATATAAAGCTTCCAATAAATCTGCGATTTCATCTTCTGTATTTCCATCACCAACGAAATGACCGCACCATGAAACAGCGGTATCATTTGATGAAAAATCTTTTAAGTTTACACATGCTACATAATTTGAAATAGGTAAACATGATTTATCAACGATTGAGTATGTAAGTGATAGCCCCTCTTCAACACCAACAAGTCTTTCAATAACTTCACCTGGATAAGGATCACCTAAATAAACTGATCTTAAATCTCCAATAGAGTTAGAAAAATCTTTAGGTAGCTTTACCTCAAGAAGAGTTTCAGGTAATAGAGTTTTAATTTCTCCAAATGCTCTAATCCTATTCCAAAAATAATTCCTAGGAACATTGACCACTCTTTCTACTCTTGTTTCTTTAAATATAACCCTACCCAAATTATTAAACCATCCTTCTGATTACTTATCATTAAATTGTTTTTCCATGTTGTCACAAATAAGATTATAATTAAAATTAAACATGTTTACTGTTTCATCTTTATGCTTTTTTTCCGCTTTAAAATGACCGAACCAATTAACTTCAGTATAATTTTGACTTGCTTGTTTTATATTTACAGTGGAAACATAATTCTCGACTGGTAAACATGATTTATCAATAACTGAATAAGACATATACTTTTCTTCTATAAATCCATCTAATCTCTCTATAACTTCACCTTGATAAACTTTCTCAAGATAAACATATCTTACATCACCTGGAGAATTAGAAAAATTATCAGGAATTTTTACTTCTTTAATCGTTCTAGGTAAAAGCGTTTGAATTTTATCGAAAGCCCTTAATCTTTCCCAAAAATATGATTTTGGTACCTTTACTATTCTGTTAACATGAGACTGTAAAAATAACACTAAATTTACCTTAAAAGAGATCTATAATTACTACCCCAAAACACAAGAGGATAACCTTCACTTATTTCTGAGTGATTAACATCAGCTATTAAAATTGAGTGATCACCAGAATCAATTGTTTGATTTTTAGAACAAGATAACCAACCTATAGAGTTCTTTATCACCAAACCATGATCAATGGAAATATATTGATCCTGATTTAGTGTGTGATCATTTTTTTGTGCAAGAGAATTTGCTAAATCTTTTTGATCTTCAGATAAAAAATTGATTATATAATTATCTAGATTTGTTATTTCTTCATACAGGTCTGAATCTTTATCTAAGCACCATAAAATTAAAGGCGGGTCCAAAGATAATGAAGTATATGAATTTACTGTTATACCAAGGTTTAGGTTATTTGAACTTTTAAAAGTAACTGCTGTTACGCCAGTAGCAAATTTACTAAAAATACTTCTGAGGTTTTTATTTGCTTCATCAAGCATAAAATTATCTAATAATAACAGGAAGGTGAGAAAATCCTTTAACAAAGCTTGATCTAATTCTAGTTGGTTCACCAACAACTTCAATATTTTCAAATCTTTTCATTATTTCTTCCCACAAGATTTCTAACTGCATATCAGCTAACCTATTACCAACACATCTGTGAATTCCAAAACCATATGAGAGATGGTTTCTTGGTCTTTCCCTATCAATTATAAAGCTGTTAGCATTTTCAATTACATCCTCATCTCTGTTTCCTGATACATACCACATTACTACTTTGTCACCTTTTTTTATTAATTTTCCTCCTAACTCATAATCTTCAAGAGCTGTTCTCCTCATATAAGCGAGTGGTGTCTGCCATCTAATAATCTCAGGAACCATAGTTTTAATTAAAGAATGATCTTTTCTTAATTTATCATATTGATCAGGGTTTTGATTTAGAACCAAAATACCGCCTGTCATAGAATTTCTTGTTGTATCATTGCCCCCAACAATTAAAAGTATCAAATTACCTAAATACTCCATAGGATCCATATCACGAGTACTTGGATTATGAGCTAGCATAGAAATTAAATCAGTTTTGGGTTCAGAATTAACTCTTTCATTCCATAATTTAGTAAAATATTGAAGACACTCAAATAATTCTTCTTTTCTTTGCTCTTCGGTTTCAACTATTCCGTCACCTGGTCTGGCAGTAGAAACATCAGACCATCTTGTTAGTTTCATTCTATCTTCAAAAGGAAAATCAAATAAAGTAGCTAACATTCTTGTTGTTAACTCAATAGATACATCCTCTACCCAATTAAATTCCTTATTTCTTGGAAGGCTATCTAAAACCTCAGTTGTTCTCTCTCTAATAAGATCTTCCATATTTGCTAGGTTATCGGGCGCAACAACAGGATTAACGGCTTTTCTTTGAATATCATGTTTAGGTGGATCCATTGCAATAAACATTGGGGTAGTAAAATCTTCTTCAGGATCAAATATAGTTATAGCTCCTTCTGATGAAAAAACTTTATGATTAGTGTCAACACTCATTATATCCTTGTATTTAGTTATTGACCAATAAGGCCCAACATCCTCAACACATGATTCAGGACAATAATGGACTGGGTCTTCATTTCTCAATCTTTCAAATAATGGAAAAATTGCATCTCCATACATAAAGATATCAGCATTTGCCATATCAATTTTTTCTAAAGGTATTGAATAAGGATCCATTTCTGGGCTCCAAACATCTGGACGAAGAAGTTCTTTAAGCATTATTTATAATCCCCCATACTTTTTGTGCTGTAATAGGCATATTAAGTTTCTTTGTATCAAAATCATCTAAAGCGTTTATTATTGCATTGACATAAGCTGTTGTTGAGGCAACAGTTCCAGCTTCACCACAACCTTTAGCTCCCAATAAATTTGTTGTACATTCTGCGTCTTCATTAAAATCAATATTAAAATCAGGGAAATCATCAGCTCTTGGCATTTGATAATCCATATATGAACCGTTTAAAAGTTGTCCGGTTTCCTCTTCATAAATAGCCAGCTCACACATTGCCTGTCCTAAGCCCTGAACAATACCTCCATGAACTTGGCCTGCAACTAAAAGAGGATTAATAATTTTCCCAAAATCATCTGTGGCGTGATAATCTATGATTTCTATATTTCCTGTATCTTTATCTACCTCCACTTCACAAATATGACAACCATTTGGGTATGTTGGGTCTTTATGCTCATATGAACTAGCACCATCCAGCATTTGAGTATTAGATTGATTTTCAGCAATTTTAGCTACTGAAAATAAATCAATATTTCTATTAGTGCCTTGTACTTGAAAAAGAGGACCAGATTCAGTTGAATATTCTATTTCATCAAGAGAAGCCTCTAGTTCAGCAGCAGCAATTTCAATTCCTTTTTTTAAAACATCATCGGATGCTTCATTAATGGCGCCAGCAGCAAAATATAATGATTTTGATCCGCCAGTTCCACCTCCGCTTGGTAGGTCTTCGCTATCACCAAAATGAATAGATACATCTTCAGGATTAACACCTAATTTCTCAACAACAATCTGTGTCCATGCAGTTTCATGCCCTTGGCCTGTAGCCATTGTGCCTGTATAGACATTTACTTTACCATCGCTTGAAACAATTATTCTTGAATCTTCCGAGCCCTCTCCTTGAGTTCTTTCAACATAATAAGATACACCGATACCACGAAGCTTATTTTCATCTAAAGATTTCTTCTGTCTTTTTTCGAAGTCTTCGAAAGATGAGTTTAATAAGGTCATATTAGTGGTTTTATCAAAATCACAACTATCAAAAGGAATAACTGGATCTTCAGTGTTTCCTAAATCAGAAGGCTGGACATAATTTAATTTTCTAATTTCAATTTGCCCCAGAGACATATCACGGGCCGCTTGATCAACTAATCTTTCAATAACATAACTTGCTTCAGGTCTACCAGCGCCTCTATAAGCATCAATAGGAACTGTATTTGTATATACAACCTTTACATTATTAACCATGACAGGAATATTATATACTCCAACATGCATTCCAGCCGCTGCAAGCGTAGGAATAAAAATACCATACTGAGATAAATAGGCTCCAACAGAAGCTGTTGTCTCTACCTTTACGCCAAGAAATTTTCCTTCTTTATCTAAAGCTAAATATGCGTCTGTGACATGATCTCTGCCCTGTGCATCACTTAAAAAGGACTCTGATCTTGTTGCAGTCCACTTAACAGGTCTTGATAAAATTTTACTAGCATGCATTACAGCAATGTATTCAGGAAAACACATCATCTTTAAACCAAATCCACCGCCAACATCTTTAGTTATAACCTGAATATCCTCTTCTTTAATATTAAGCGTATTAGCGAGTCTCTCTCTCATGGCGTGAGGACCTTGACTTTCAACATGCATTTTAAATTTTCTATCAGCTTTATTAAAGACTGATACTGCAGACCTTGGTTCAATAGGATTAACAACAATCCTATTATTAATAAGATGAACATGGGAAACATGATGAGCATCTGATTCAACTTTTTTCCATTCCTCATCTGAGCCTAACCCCCAATCAACTGCGCAATTAGACTCAAATTCATCAAATAGTTTTGGTGATTCATCATTCAGAGCTTTTGCAGTATCTGAGTTACATGATAACTCTTCATATTCTACTATTACACTATCAGCAGCATCGAGAGCTAAATTAACAGTTTCAGCAAGTATGAAAACAACTGGATCTCCGACATGCCTTACTTTATCAGATGCCAATATCGGTCTTTTGCTTGCATTCATAGGTGAGCCATCTTTATTTTGGAGAAAATCAATTACAGACATATGAGTTATGCCTGCCTTAGTAAAGGTTTCATTAGTAAAGATGTCAATTACACCTGGCATTTTACGAGCTCCCTCAACATCAATACTTAAAATTTTTGCATGAGAATAAGGTGATCTAACAAACACACCATGGCACATATCTTCAAATTTAATATCATCTGTATAATTACCTTTTCCTGTAATTAAACGTGTATCCTCAATCCTAGTGACGGGCTGTCCTACAGCAAATTTCATTATTTCTCCTATTTAATTTTTATAACTTGGGTCAATTTTATCTAATTTTCTTAAAAGGCCAGGCCATGCAAGTTGACCTATTCCATCATCAGATGCCATTTGACCTTGTTCGGTAACTAGTTCAACAACATCTGTTGGAACTTGATTAAGCTTCAAACCACCCGTTAGGGCTTTAATTTGCATGCTGCATGCTCTTTCTAGAAAAAACAAACGAAGCCAAGCATCTCCACAAGTAGCGCCGGTTGTTAGCAGGCCATGATTTTTTAAAATTAAACAATGCTTATCTCCTAGATCATGAATTAATCTTTCTCTTTCATCTAGGTTAAGTGCAATTCCCTCATAGTCATGGTATGCGCAATCATTTCTAATAACCATCGCATGTTGGCTTATTGGCATCAGACCATCTTCCTGAGCTGCTACAGCCACACCATCATTTGAATGTGTATGAATTACTGCGTGATTATTTGATCCTGAAGAATGAACTGCTGAATGTATTGTAAAGCCAGCAGCATTAACATTGTAATTTGTTTCAGAAACCTTATTTCCTTCAAGATCAATTTTGACCAGATCAGAAGCACAAATTTCGTCGAATAATAAACCATATGGATTAAGTAAGAAGTGCTCAGGCTCTGATGGAACACGCACAGAAATATGAGTAAAAACAAGATCATCCCAGCCATATAAAGCAACTAACCTATATAAAGCTGCAAGCTCTACCCTTGCATTCCATTCCTCTTCACTTACTGATTCTTTAATTTTTTTATTCATAATTGAATATTACAATCTTTGTAAGTATAAAACCAGCATTATTAGGATTAGACACCGATAGTTTTATTTAGAGCTAAATTCCAATTTTCTATTATTTCTTCTCTTATTTTTTTTTCTATTTTTGGCAGAAATTCAATATTTTCATGCATTTTGATATTAAATTCACCTAAATTTTTAATTTCTTTTGAACCTAGAGCTGATAATGAAGCTGCGCCAAGTGCAGTAGCTTCTTGTTCATTTGATTTGCTTATTTTTATATCGCAAATATCCGAAAGATTCTGAATAAACCAGTCATTTTCAGTCACACCTCCATCAACTTTAATGCTATTAATTGGATTCTCAAATAAGTTACTAGTATCCTCGTTTATAGCTTTTATAAGGTCGTGTGTTTGTAAAGAAATGGATTGAACGGATGAAGTTATTATATCATTTTTGTTAGAATCTCGTGTTAAGCCTGAAATAGATGCTCGACTATTTGGTTTCCAGTGTGGTGCGCCTAAACCGGTGAAAGCAGGTATCATTACAACCTCGGTATTAATAGAATTATTATTAAGTATATTTTCTAATTCACTATAATTATCAAATACTTGTAAACTATTCTTTAACCAATCTATTATAGCACCAGCCATAAAAATGGAACCCTCTAAAGCATAAGTTATTTCGCCATTAATTTTATAAGCTACAGTAGATAAAAGACCATTCTTTGAATATGCTATATTTTTACCTGTATTTAATAATATAAAACATCCTGTTCCGTAAGTTGACTTAATATCTCCAAAATCAAAGCATTTTTGTCCAATTGCAGCAGATTGTTGATCTCCTATAACACCATAAATTGGCAATTCCTTTATAAGTGCCTCTGATTGTCCATAAAAAGCATCAGATTCCAACACCTCTGGAAGGATTGATTTGTTTACTTGAAAAAGATTTAACAAATCATCATCCCATTTTAAATCTTTAATATTAAAAAGATTTGTTCTTGCTGCATTAGTTATATCAGTTGCAAACACTTTACCTTTTGTAAGATTCCAAATAATCCATGAATCTATTGTTCCTGCACAAACTTTATCTTCATTTATGGCTTCTTTAACACCATCAATATTATTTATAATCCAGGATATTTTTGTTGATGAAAAATACGGGTCTAATAATAACCCTGTTTTATTAATAATTAATTCCTCATAGCCCTCTTCTTTTAAATCCTTACAAAAATTCTCTGTTCTTCTGTCTTGCCATACAATTGCATTATATAAAGATTTACCAGTTATTTTATCCCATAAAACTATCGTTTCTCTTTGATTGGTAATTCCTATTGAACAAATATTTTTATCGGAATTATTTTCTATCACTTCATTACAACAAGTTATTACAGTTTTGATAATTTCTTCAGGGTTGTGCTCTACCCAACCATTATTCGGAAAAATTTGTTCAAAAGATTTTTGACTGGAATCAATCTTGTTGCCGCTTAAATCAAAAAGGATTACTTTTGTGGATGTGGTGCCTTGATCAATTATTAAAAACATTTTTTATTTATGAGAAACAGGAAGTTTTTTTCTACCCCAAAAAAGAAAGGGGCCCACTCTCTCACCTTCATTAATTAATTTTAGATTAGGAAATCTCTTTTTTAATGCATTAAGTGTAACCCTTGTCTCTAACCGAGCAAGCTCTCTTCCTAAACAAATATGAACACCTACACTAAAAGAAATTACTTTACTTCCATCTCGAGTTAAATCAAATGTGTTTGGATTTTTAAAAATCACAGGATCTCTATTTGCCGCACCATAATGCATCATTACTTTCGAATTTTTTGGAATGATATTTCCTTCAATATTAACTTCTTTAGATGTAGTTTTAAACAACCCTAAGAGAGGAGGATCATAACGAAGACTCTCGTTTATAGCATTATTGATATCAATTTTATCATTTACAAAATCTTCCCACAAATTATCTATAGTCATTAATCTCCAAACTAAATTAGAAATTAAAGAGGTTGTTGTCTCATTTCCTGCAACAAATATTTGTACAGTTAAATTCACAGCCTCATCGTCTGATAGGTAATTTGAATTAATTTTTGAATGAGCAATCCTAGATAAGAGAGTGCTATCTTCGTTGTGTTTTCTTTTTTTAAGTATAAGGTCCAATAGGTAATCTCTCATATGACTTAATTCTTTTTCAAATTGCTGAGGGTCCTCACTACACATTTGTTCTACAGTAGCATCTGCCCAACGCTTAAACTTATGAATGTCATCAGTAGGAATACCTAATATCTCACATATAATTATTACTGGTAATGGAAATGATAAATTATCATGGATATCCCAGGTATCTTCTTCCATGACATCATCAAGAAGCTCTTCTGCAATCTCTTCCAATCTTTCTTCTAATTTTGCAATTGACCCCATTAAAAAATTTGGCTGTACAATTCTTCTGATTAATGTGTGATGTTCTCCATCAGAGAGAACGCCGTTGGAAGAATCAATGAAATTAGGTCCATTACCATGTCCTTCAATAAAAATATCAGGCTCTCTTAAGGCATAGCTAATATCTTCATATCTAGATAGTATATAAAATGGAGGATCATATAAATCATAATGATATATTCTATCTCCATTTAACAATTTTGAAGCCGATAAAGATGGATCATACATCTCATCTTGACTCATTAAATTTACCTTGCTGTTGCCTGAATTCATTTATTCACCTAAATAGACAAAACCTTTGATAAAACTTTAGTAATTTAGGTATGAATTATCAAGAGGAAGTGATATTTAAAAAAATATGTCAGATAAAAAAATACATTTTGTTTCAAGTGATAATGAGTCTGCAAAAGAAGCAAAAGATAATCTAGTAAAAAAATATAAGGATTATCCTGCTTCTAAAGCTGATGTAATTGTTGCGCTTGGAGGCGATGGACTTATGTTGCAAACTCTTCATGATAATATTGCTGAAGCTAAACCTATTTTCGGTATTAATAAGGGATCTGTTGGTTTCTTAATGAATGATTATAACGATGATGACCTCTTAGAAAGAATTAATTCCGCTACCTTAACAAAGGTATACCCTCTTCAAATGACAGTAAAAACTGAAAAAGAAGAAATATCAGCTAAAGCTATAAATGAAGTTTCCCTATTGAGGCAAACTTATCAAGCAGCAAAGATAAAGATTAAGATAGATGATAAAATTCGTTTAGAAGAATTAATATGTGATGGTATTTTACTTGCTACGCCTGCAGGAAGCACAGCTTATAATTTATCTGCTCATGGTCCAATACTACCAATTAATTCAAATTTATTAGCATTAACTCCAATATCAGCATTTAGACCAAGAAGATGGAAGGGAGCATTGCTTCCTCATAACTCAATAGTTGAAATTGAGATATTGGAAAAAAATAAGAGACCGGTAAGCGCTGTTGCTGATAATCTTGAAATAAGAGATATAGAAAGCGTTAAAGTAACAGAAGACAGAAAAACAGAATTATTTATGCTTTTTGATCCTGAAACAAATCTAGAAGAAAAAATTTTAGAAGAACAATTTACTTACTCTTAATTTATTTCAAATTCTCTATAGGTTCTTTAATTAGACCATACCCAGCCCTTTCAGGGATCGTCAAAAATACCCCGTCTTCATTCTTTTCTATCTCGGGCTCAACAGTAATAACTGTTTCTTTTTTAACTTCTTCAAGAGCTTCTTTAACGCTTCTAAATTTTGATAATTTTTCTAAGTTCATTCTTGTTGGAAAAATGATTGTTCGTTTTTTAGTTAAACAGTCCTCTAAAGCCTGTTTAGGAGAAATCCAAATTGAATCAACAGACTCTTTTCCATCATGCTTACCTGTATGATCCTTAGGGGCTTCGGCAAGATAAAAATATGTATCAAATCTCTTTGGCATCATTTTAGGGGTTATCCAATGCGCAAATGGAATTAAATTGTCTAAATTAAATTTAATATTTTCTTTAAAAGCAAAATCAAACATTGATGTTTTCTTGTTATTAAACTCTTCTCGCCACTTAGCTAATTGCTTTAATCTTTCGCTTGATATGATTTCTTTATCATTTTGTTCATATGCAAATAATACATCTGCTTCTTCATAACACTCTCTTATGCCTGCAATTTTGTAACTGAGTTCATCGTCACTAATCTCTTTTTCGGTAACTATATATTTTCTTATTTCTGTATTAAGATCACTTTCATCGACTTTTCCGCCTGGAAAAACTAAAGCACCTGATGCAAAATCTATTTGATGATGTCTCACAACCATAAAGACCTCTATATCATCAATGCCGTCTCTAATAACTAAGACAGTGGATGCAGGTATTAATTTATTAGAAGAATTTTCCATAATATAATGCTATAGCATAGTTCAAAATATTAAATCATTTATTTTTGTTAAGATGAGGAAAGATGATGCTAGAAGGATTAAAAGTTATTGAAATGTCAACATATGTAGCCGCTCCTGGGGCAGGAGGTATGCTTCGAGATTGGGGAGCAGAAGTTATTAAGGTTGAGCCATTATCAGGTTGCCCAATGAGATCATTTTTTGAAGGAACAAAATCAAAATTAGAAATCGTAGGCAACCCTATCTTTAGTCTTGATAATAGAGGTAAAAAAGGGATGACAATCAATACTAGCAATGAAAAAGGCGCTGATATTGTTAGGGAATTAATTAAAGATGCAGATATTTTTTTGACAAATGTTAGACCTACATCATTAGAAAGATCAAAACTTGATCATGAAACGCTTCTAAAAATTAATCCTAAGTTAATATATTGTTCTTTATCAGGTTATGGTCTTGATGGGAAAGAGAGAGATCGACCAGGATTTGATATTGCTGCATTTTGGTCGAGATCTGGAATGGCACATTTAACTCAAAGAAAAGGTGAAGAACCTTTGCCAATTAGAGTTGCTGTTGGAGATCATATCACTTCAATATCAACAGTTAGCGGAATATTAGCTGCAGTTTATGAAAGACAAAAAACAGGTAAAGGTAAAGTTGTTGAAAGCTCACTCTTGAGAACAGGAATTTATTCCATAGGTTCAGATATGGCCCTTCAATTAAGGTTTGGAAGAGTTCCGTCAACAAAAAAAAGGGATGAACAAATAAATCCAATAGCTAATTTTTTTAAAACCAAAGATGATAGATGGATATGTCTTAGTCCAAGAGCGGGAGGTGATTGGGATTTACCTCAAGTAGCAAGAGCTATCGGCAGAGAAGAATGGTTAGAAGATGAAAGATTTAATAATCATCATGGAAGAAGGTCTAATTCTACAGAATTTGTAAAGGCTATGGATGAAGCTTTTAGTCAATTAACACTTGAAGAATGGGGTGAAAGATTAGACAAAGAAGACCTAATTTGGGCGCCTGTCCAAAATTTAAGTGAAGTTGCAAATGACAAACAAGCTATAGAAGCAGGATCATTTGTTGAAATTGAAGACCCAGAATGTGAAGAGAAATATCTTTCTTTAGCTTCTCCGGTTAAATTTCATAATAGTGATGTGGGACCAAAAGGGCCTGCACCGCTCCTAGGCGAACACAATAAAGAGATATTGAATGATATGGGTTATTCATTAGAAGAAATTAATAAATTAGAAGAAAATGGTATTATTGGAAAAAGTTAATTCTTAATATCTGGTGCAGCAGTTTCTTTAAGTATCATATCTACGCTATCTTGGATGTTAAGTATTTCTTGCTTATTTGAACCAAGCTTTCTAATTGCAACGGTTTTATCATCCATCTCATTAACTCCAACAACAAAAATATATGGTATTTTATTCACCGAATGTTCACGCACTTTATAATTAATTTTTTCATTCCGAGAATCCAAAATAACTCTTATTCCTTTTTCTATAAATTTTTCTTCTATCTCATGAGCATATTGATCTGCCTTAGAAGTTATAGTAGCAATTACCAGCTGGATTGGAGCCAGCCAAAGAGGAAATTTTCCTTCATAATGTTCAATTAAAATTCCTGTAAATCTTTCTAAACTTCCTAAAATAGCTCGATGAAGCATAACTGGGGTATGTTTTTCATTATCTTCTCCAACATAACTTGCTCCTAATCTTCCAGGCATATTAAAATCAACCTGCAATGTTCCGCATTGCCATTTTCTACCAATAGCATCATGAAGATAAAAATCTAACTTGGGTCCATAGAAAGCCCCATCTCCACTATTTATATCAAAAGGTATCCCTGTTGCTTTAGATGCATTCAAAAGTGCATTTTCAGCTTTATCCCAAATCTCGTCTTTACCTACCCTTTGGTCTGGTCTATCAGCATACATTATTGAAACCTCTTCAAAACCCAACTCACTATACACACCCTGAAGCAGCTTACAAAAATTTATAGTTTCAATCTCTATTTGATCTTCAGTACAAAAAATATGAGCATCATCTTGAACAAAATTTCTAACTCTCATTAAACCATGAAGCGCGCCGGATGGCTCGTTACGATGACACGATCCAAATTCTGCCATTCTCAGTGGAAGATCTTTATAGCTCTTTATACCTTGATTATATATTTGAACATGCCCTGGACAGTTCATAGGCTTAATCATCAATTCTCTATCATCAATAATTGTTTTATACATATTGTCTTTATATTTATCCCAATGACCTGACTCAACCCATAAATCTTTATCTAGAATTTGTGGCGTTTTAATTTCTTTATATCCTTCTTTTGAAATTTTTCTTCGAATATAGTCTTCTAATTCTTTATAAATGGACCAACCGTTTGCATGCCAGAAAACCATACCGGGCGCAATATCTTGAAAGTGAAAAAGATCCAATTCTTTTCCAAGTTTTCTGTGATCTCTTTTTTCTGCTTCCTCAAGAAGAATAAGATATTTTTTTAACTCTTTTTCAGATGACCATGCAGTTCCATATACTCTTTGAAGCATTTTGTTATCAGAACTACCTCTCCAATATGCTCCGGCAATTTTCGTTAACTTAAAAGCTTTTAAGTGTCTAACTGATGTAACATGAGGACCTCTACACATATCAATATATTCATTGTGATGATATAGAGCTATAATATCATCATCAGGAATTTCATTAATTATTTCAATTTTATAAGGCTCATCTCTATTTTTAAATGTTTCAAGTGCTTTTTTTCTAGTTACAACTTCTCTAACAACATCATAATTTGTTTGAGCTAATTCTTTCATTCTTACTTCAATTTTTTCTAAATCGTTTTCACTTAACGATTCCTCAAGATCAATATCATAATAAAAACCATTTTCTATAGTTGGTCCAATAGCCATTTTTGCTTTTGGATATAATTGCTTCAAAGCATGGCCAAACAAATGAGCGCATGAATGTCTAATTATCTCTATTCCATCTTCATCACTATTAGTTATTAGAGTTGCTTCAGAATCTGTTTCAATAAGTTCAGAAGCATCTACAAGTTTTCCGTTAAGTACACCAGCAACAGTTGCTTTAGCTAAGCCTGAGCCAATTGAAGATGCAAGTTCATCAAAATTAATTGGCTTATCAAATTCTTTTACTGATCCATCTGGTAATTTTATTTTTAGCATAACTAGTTGTTTATCTTTTTTTTAATAGGAACTGGATCATATCCATATCCACCCCAAGGATTACATTTTATAATACGAATGAAGGATAATTTAAAACCTTGAAAAAATCCATGGTTTGAAAAAGCTTCCATTGCATAAGAAGAGCATGAAGGATCGAATCTACATGACTTACCTAAAAAAGGTGATATCAAATACTTGTATCCCTTAATTAATGTTATACATATTTTACTTGCCATACTCATAACTATAAAAATAATAAGTTATTTATATGCTATAAATTATTTCATTTTTTTATCCACAGAAAAATAGAGTTATCCACAAGAAAATAATTCACCTGAATTGACCCGTATAAATTTCTATGTAAAATAAATCTTGACGGTCGTAATGACCAATGGCCGTTGGGCGGGTGACATGCCGCTGTGAGGGTCGGATGGTCTCCGATCCATGGTGAAAGTAGAGGTAGCAATATCTTGAGAATAGCCAACCAGAAGCCGGAAAGCTGGTCTGTAAAAGGAAGGAGCGCTGGATTAGGGTAGCGAGATGTCAGTCTTAATCGGGGGCGATTAAGTCACACTAAAAGGGAACTCGATGTGGGTTCCCTTTTTTTATTTTAGTTCATTTATACAATTTTCAACAGCATCGAAAACCAACAAAACAGAAGCATGTCTTCCTTTAAAATTTTTTACTGGTTCAAAATACTTTAAATCATCCCATTTTCCAGATGGTGGTGTTCCATCATTATTTAACATATTGTACATATCATTTTTTATTTTCAAGAGCTCTTCTGATACTGATCCTATTATATTTCTTGCCATTACAGAAGATGCTGCCCTACCAAGAGAACAGGCTTTAATCTCGTGGCTAAAATCATTTATAATATTATCTTCCATATTTAAATAAACAGTAATTTTAGAACCACATAATTTGCTAACTACTGTAGAAGAGGAATCGGGTTTATCGAGCTTACCTAATCTAGGGATATCTGATGATAACCTTAAAATATTTGTATTATATAAATCCTTAATCATTTTTTTTCTTCCAAGTGGTAATATCGTTCTTATCTTCAAGAACTACACCCATATCTAAAAGTTTATCCCTTATATCATCTGCAACTGAAAAATCTTTAGATTGCCTTGCTCGATTTCTTTCTATAATTAACTCATCAATTACTTTTGTATCAACATTGATGTCTTCTTTTATGAGCCAATTTCTTGGCTTAGAAAATAAAAGCCCCATAAAGTTAGCAGATTTAATAAATGAGCTTCTTAACTCAATATTGTCAGGATCTTTTTTTAGATCTTTAAACATTGAATGGAGAACTGATATTGCTTTTGGTGTATTAATATCATCAGATAAAGAACTAAGAATTTCTTCATTAACATTAATGTTCGTAATATCAATGTCTTCATATTGATCTAAGAAAGAATAAAAAGTATTTAATGTTTTTTTTGATTGATTAACTAAATCATCTGACCACTTTAAAGGCTGCCTATAATGAGAACTCATTAAAGATAATCTTATTACTTCGCCTGGCATATCATTCAGCAAATCTTTTATTAAAAGAATATTTCCAAGAGATTTAGACATTTTGGAGTCTGCCATTTGAACCATTCCATTATGTAGCCAAAAATTTGCTAATTGCTTACCATCATTTCTACAAAATGACTGAGCACACTCATTTTCATGATGAGGAAACCTTAAATCTTCACCTCCACCATGAATATCTATCGTTTCTCCAAATATCTCTAGAATCATAGTCGAGCATTCTAGGTGCCACCCTGGTCGCCCCCTTCCCCAAGGACTGTTCCATCCAATCTCATTTTCATTAGAAGGTTTCCACAAAACAAAGTCTAAAGGATTTTTTTTGTAATCTTGAACTTTAACTCTTGAACCTGCAATCATATCTTTAGGATCTCTGCTAGATAAATCTCCATATGATTTATAAGAATTAATATCAAATAACACATGGCCCTCAGAAACATATGCATTATCTTTTGTTATTAGATCCTCAATAAATAAAATCATCTCAGAAATAAATTGTGTTGCGTAAGGCTCCTTATTAGGATCTTCAACATTCAAAATTTTCATATCTGAGTGATATTGATTTGTAGATTTCTTTGTAATTTCAGATATTTCAACATTTTGCTCTATAGCGGCATTTATTATTTTATCATCAACATCAGTTATATTTCTTGCATATGTCACATTTTTATATTCATTTCGTAGTAATTTTGCCAATAGATCAAAAACTACTGCTGGTCTAGCATTGCCAATATGATGTGCCCCATAAACTGTTGGACCGCACACATACATAGTTACATTTTCTTCGTCAACAGGATGAAATATCTCTTTTTTCTTAGTTTTTGAGTTATATAATCGAATTTCCATAGCAAAAATCTATAAATTACTTGTATTTTCTTATATTAATATCATATACATTGCTATATTAGAAAATTAATCAAAGTAAAAGTCACAATTTTGTCTTTTATGTCAGGAGATTATTATGGATATGAAAGTTGATAAAAATCAAATCGATTTAGATCAAGATAGACCGACAAGGGAAGAGGCTATGGATGCAGTTAAAACCCTTATATCATGGGCTGGTGATAATCCATATCGCGAAGGTTTAATAGACACACCTAAAAGAGTTGTGAAAGCTTATGAAGAATTTTTTGCAGGTTATAATCAAGATCCTTTATCAACTCTAAGTAAAACATTTGAGGATGTTCAGGGTTATGACGACATTGTCTTTCTAAGAGATATTAATATTGAAACTCATTGTGAACATCATATGGTACCGATTCTAGGTGTTGCACATGTGGCGTATTTACCAAAAGATAAGGTGGTTGGTATCTCAAAACTAGCAAGAGTAATTGATATTTTTGCGAAGAGACTTCAAACTCAAGAGACTATGACAATGCAAATTCTTGAAACTATTGATCAAGCTCTAGATCCTCTTGGTACAGCTATAATGATTGATGCAAAACATCAATGTATGACGACAAGAGGCATTAGCAAGCCTAATGTATCAACAGTTACTACTAAGTTTTCAGGATTATTTTCTGAAGATAGTGAGCTAAGACAGAGGTTTATGGGCCTAACGCAAGCAAAAGGTTAATTTTGTCACAAAATTACGAAAATAATTTCAAACAAAGGTTATCAGTTGAAGAGGTGGAAGAAGGTCTTTCTTTAAGTCCTAAATTTGACGAAAATGGTTTAATACCATGCATAACCACAGATAATAATACTGGTGAATTATTGATGGTTGGCTATATGAACGCTGAGGCATTAACTAAAACAATTGAAAATGGTGAGGCTTATTATTTTAGCCGTTCACAGAAAAAAATTTGGCATAAAGGTTCTGTTTCTGGTTTAACGCAAAAAATTGTTGAAATGAGAATTGATGATGATCAAGATTCTATTTGGGTATCAGTTGATGTATCTGGAACAGGTGCTAGTTGTCATGTTGGATACAAATCGTGTTTCTACCGCTCAATTCCTTTGGGGTCTAAGGTTAATGAAAACATAGAACTTATAATGAGTGATGAAGAAAAGCTTTTTGATCCTGATGAAGTATATAAAGGTCTTCCAAACCCAACAAAGTTATAATTAATCTGGGAATTTCTCGAAAGGAAATGGTTTTTGATCATTATTACCTGTTGAAAACAAAAGACATTCTTTTAAATACAAAGATAATCTTCGGGAAAACTCATTTAATTCAGAAAGTTGACCAGAATCAACTACCCTAACAATAAAAGATAAAATAGATAAAACTACAATTACCCAAAAAGACATCCATGCTAAAATAAGAAAAGCAACACAGAATATAAACTCTTTGAAATATTTAAAAACTTTTAAAGCGATTTGATCATCTGAAGATTTTACTTCTGAAGGTTGTTTGGTTATTTCATCATCAGATTGATTGTTCAGTGAGTTATCTGAATTCTCAAATTCTTCATTAATATCTTTATTATCTTCATTCATGAATACATATCTTTCATAATAAATTTTCTATATCAACAAAAAAATTAAGAATTCTTTGTTAATTTATTTAATTTATAATCAATAAGCTCAATCCTATCATTACCAAAATACATATCATTGTCATTAATAAAAATCGTAGGCGATCCAAAACCACCTCTTTTGATAAGATTTTCAGTATTATTTCTAAGTTTATTTTTAATCGTTTCTTTTTGTATTGAGTGAAAAGTTTTTATAGGGTCCATGCCGCAATTTTTTAATATTCCTTCTAAAATATCATTATTTCCAACATCAAGGTCATCTTCCCAATAAGATTTAAAGCAGAGACTTGAAAATTCTACCAATTTATTTTCCTCTTCCGCAATAATAGCTATTCGCATCATTTTAACGGCATTTACAGGAAATATTGATGGCCAATTTATTTTAATTTTCGATAATGCAGCCCAATCTTGCATATCTTTTCTTGAATATTTAAATTTTCTTGGATTTGGGTTTTCTCTCTGAATATATATATCTTTATTAACCTCATTGAAAACACCTCCAACTAATATTGGTTTCCAGATTGGCTTAACATTGTATTTTTCTAAAATTGAATGAATTCTTGAAAAAGCTAAATAAGTCCATGGTGAAGAACAATCAAAAAAAAACTCAAATTTAACCATTCAAGTTATTTTCCTTTCCAATCAGGTTTTCTTTTTTGAGAAAAAGCAAGTGGACCTTCTACAAAATCTTCGCTATTAAATAATGACTTAACTGAATCATATTTTTGATTCATTGCTTCTTCAATTGATGAAAAACTTAAACCATCTAAAGCAACATTTTTAGTTGTTCTGATAGAAATTGGTGAGCACTCCATAATCATATTAGCCCATTCCTCAGCCCTTATTAATAACTCTTCTTGGGATACAACCTCATTAACAAAGCCAAGCTCTTTCCCTTCTGAAGCTTTTACTGTTCTGCCTGTTAACATCATTCCCATTGCCCTTTTTAAACCTATTTGTCTAGGAAGTCGGTGCATACCTCCTGCAAGAGCAGCTAAACCAACTTTTGGTTCAGGAAGAGCAAATGTTGCATTATCAGAAGCTATAATGAGATCACACGCTAATGCAATTTCAAACCCTCCTCCCATAGCTACTCCATTAACTGCAGCAATTATTGGCTTGTTAAGATCATATCTTGATGTAAGCCCAGCAAATCCAGATGGAACACTCTCCATTTTACCACCTTCAGCTTGATATTTTAAATCATTACCTGCTGAAAAAGCACGATCACCCGATCCAGTTACAATTGCAACCCAAGCCTCATCATCTTTTTGAAAATTATTAAAAATTTCATCTAGTTCTTTATGCGCAGGTGAATGCAAAGCATTCATTCTTTCTGGTCTATTAAGTGTTATAATCCATAAATGTTCTTTTTTTTCTATAATAGCAAATTCAAAAGCCATAATTCCTCCTGTCACAATAATTTTAAATTTTCTTTATAATTTTTCCAATTCTCACAATAATGATCTGCTGAAGCAATTAAAAAATCTTCCATATCCTTATCAATCGTTCTTATAACTTTACCTGGCACCCCAACAACCATTGAATTATCTGGAATTTCTTTTTTTTCAGGAATAAGTGTTTTAGAGCCAATAAGACAATTTTTTCCAATTTTTGCCCCATTTAAAATGACTGTTCCAATGCCAATAAGTGAATTGTCTCCAATGCTACAGCCATGAAGCATAACTTGATGACCAATTGTTACATTCTTTCCTATTTTTAAAGGAAAACCATAGTCAGTATGTAAAACACTCCCATCTTGAACATTGCTATTTTCCCCGACAAGAATTTCCTCACAATCACCCCTTAAAGTAGCTGAAAACCAAACGCTTGAATTTACTTCCATTTTTACATCGCCAATAATATTAGCATCAGGAGCAATCCAATATCTCTCATCATCAGGTAATATAGGTTCTTTATCGTTAAGCTTAAAAATGGGCATTATTGCATTATAAATCAAAATCTAAAATTGACATCGAAAATGTACATGAAGCATCATTATCTCTAAAAACAACACCTATAAATTCTTCCTCATCATTTTCATTTAGTATTAATACTTCCTTAGAATCCTCAATTGACCCCCTATCAGAAATAATAATTTTCTTTTTTTTAGATAAAGATTGAATATTTGTTTCTAAATTTTCTTTATCAGTAATTGAGTGATCAATTGGAATAGTTAATGAATAAGAAATATCCTCTTCATCTGGGTCGTCATCTTTTTGCAAACCTCCAATAGCTTCTGAAGAAATAAAAATAGATGCAGTTGGCGGCACATCTTGATCTTTTCTTACGGATATATCTTCGTTATCAAATATATCTCTTAAATAGTTTTGAATTATTAGAATTTCATCATTATTCATAATTAAGCCTCTAGTTACTTATAGTCTTTGCTGGCACACCAACAGCTGTACAATCTTTTGGAATATCATTTAGCACCACTGATCCTGCTCCGATTTTTGCATTATCACCTATTTTTATATTTCCAACTATAGTGGAATTTGCTGATAACAAAACATTCTTTCCTACTTGAGGATGTCTTTGGCCTTTTTCTGCGCCAACTCCACCTAAAGTTACACCATGGAATATGGAACAATAATTTCCAACTTTAGCAGTTTCACCTATAACAACTCCTGATGCATGATCAATCATAATGCCTTTGCCTATCTCGGCATTAGGATGTATATCAACATTAAATTTTTCTGAAACAATTGATTGGATGTACATTGAAAAACTCAATTTTTCTTCAGTCCAATAATTAGCCACTCTATATGCCTGTAATGCCTGAAAACCTTTATAAAAAAGAAATGGCTGAAAAAGATAATTACATGCAGGATCTTTATAATAAATTTCATTTATATCCTCCTCTATTGCATCAATAATGTCTTTATTTGTAAAAGCTATGCCAATATCATGAATAATATTTTCTTCATGAATTTCCTGCGATTTTAAATTTTTACTCACTAATAAAGATAATGCATCAGATAAATTATTAAAATTTAAAATATTACTCTTAAAATAATATTCCATAGTTTTATCATTAGAAAATAATTTAACTTCTTCTAAAATTTGATTCCAGAGATCTTCTTTATAAAGCTTTTTCATAACATTCCTCTAAAAATTACTTTATTTACTTTATTTATAACTTATAACTACATTGCTATAATAAATGGAAGAGTAAAATATGTCTGAAGATAGAAAAGTAGCTATAATTACTGGCTCATCTCAAGGATTAGGTGCTGCAATTGCAATCAAATTGTCCCAAAGAAATATTGATATAGTAATTAATTATTCAAACAATAAAGAAATGGCATTAAAAATTAAAGACGAATGCGTCAATAATGGCGTTGAAGCTATAACTGTGCAAGCAGATGTTTCAAGCGATGATGATTGCAAAAAGCTTGTTCAAGAAACCATAAATGCTTTTGGAAAGGTGGATATTCTTGTTAACAATGCTGGAACAACAAAATTTGCTGATCATTCTAAATTAGACAAACTTAATGATGAAGACTTCATAAATATCTATAAGGTTAATGTTATTGGACCTTATCAAATGATTAGAGCTGTTGAACCTATTATGAAAAAAAATGGCTTTGGAGCAGTAGTCAATATATCATCTATTGCTGGAAAAACAGGCATAGGATCTTCTATTGCTTATGCTGCTTCTAAAGGAGCTCTTAACACAATGACATTATCTTTAGCAAAGGCTCTTGGGCCCGAAATAAGAGTAAATACTGTATGCCCAGGATTCATTGGAACAGGATGGTTTGAAAATAGGTTTGGTAAAGAAACTTTTGATCGAATAAAAAAAGATCAAGAAAGCATAACCCCATTGAATAAAGCTGGTACGCCAGATGATATTGCTGATAGCGCTGTATTCTTTTGTCTTGAAGGCGCAGAACATATAACTGGAGAAACCTTAATCTCTGATGCAGGAATGCATCTAAATTTACCTAAAGGTTAATAAAATGAGTGAGTTACCTAAGATTGCTAATGATGATGGTAAAAAAGAAATTCAAATCACATTCACCAAATTTATATGCATAGGAGCTTCTCAACCGCACGACCACCCTCATGTTTCATTAGAAATGGGGAAAAACAAACAAATCATTTGTCCTTATTGCGGCACTATCTATAAGCTAGTTGATGCAGTTGATTATTTGGATGATTTAAAAGAATAGTAATTTTTAATGGTGCGGACACCCGGACTCGAACCGGGACGGAGATAATCTCCTTCAGATTTTAAGTCTGATGTGTCTACCAATTCCACCATGTCCGCATTTACTTCTCCAGTACCCTTTTAAAGATATTATCAATATTTTTAATGTGATATTTTAAATCAAAAATATCTTCTATCTCTTTCTTAGTTAAAGTGGAAGTAATGAATTCATCTTTTTTTACTAATTCTTCAAAAATTAGCGGATCTTTACTCCCATAGCTTTCCCATGCCAACATTGCATTTTTTTGCACAACCTTATATGACTCCTCTCTGCTAACTTCTTTTTGAGTTAAAACTAATAATAGTCGCTGAGAAAAGACCAACCCACCAAATTGGTTTAAGTTTTTAAGCATTTGTTCGGGATATACAACAAGCTCATCAATAACATTAATTAGCCTGTTAAGCGCAAAATCAAGGGTAACAGTGGCATCTGGCCCTATCATTCTTTCAACGCTGGAATGTGATATGTCTCTTTCATGCCATAAAGAAACATTTTCTAAAGCTGGGATTACTGAGCTCCTAACTATTCTAGCTAAACCAGTTAAATTTTCTGTGAGTATGGGATTTCTTTTATGTGGCATGGAAGAAGATCCTTTCTGGTTTTCTGAAAAATATTCAGCCACCTCCATTACTTCTGAACGCTGAAGGTGCCTTATTTCTGTTGCCAATCTCTCAATTGAACTGGCTATAATTGCTAATGCAGAAAAGAAGGCAGCATGCCTATCTCTCGGAATCACCTGAGTAGAAATAGGCTCAATATTTAAACCCAACTTTTCAGCAACATATTCTTCAACAAAAGGATCAATGTTAGCAAAAGTTCCAACAGAACCTGAAATTGCACATGTATTGATTTCTTCAATTGCATTTTCAAGCCTAATTTTATTTCGACAAAACTCCTCATAAGCTTGAAGCATTTTTAATCCAAAAGTTGTTGGTTCAGCATGAATACCATGGCTTCTACCCATGCAAATTGTATTTTTATTTTCTATAGCCTTTTTCTTTAAAGAAGAAATCAAATCATCTAAGCCAGTTAAAAGGATATTTCCTGCCTGTTTTAGTTGAATATTTAAACAGGTATCTATGACATCTGAAGATGTCATCCCTTGGTGAATAAATCTTGAATCTGGGCCAACATTTTCAGATAAATTTGTTAAAAATGCTAAGACATCATGTTTTATTTCTTTTTCTATTTCATTTATTCTGTCGATATTAAAGCTAGCTTTTTTTTCTACTTTTGCAGATGTTCCTTTAGGGACTATATTTATTTGTTCCATTGCTTCCAAAGCAGCAATTTCAATCTTTACCCATATTTTAAATCTATTTTGTTCTTCCCAAATGCCAGTCATTTGTTTTCGAGAATATCTAGGTATCATTTTTTATTACTTTCTATTAAGTTTCATATCGCTATTGGATTACCTGTATTATTAAGCGATTTCGTAAAAATTTCTATTCCTTCTTTAGTAACGCCAATAGAATGCTCAAATTGTGCAGATAGGGAGCGATCTCTAGTGACAGCAGTCCATCCATCGGGCAGCATCTTTGTTCCTGGCTTGCCTGCATTAACCATTGGTTCAACAGTAAAAAACATACCTTCTCTTATTTCTACACCTGAACCCTCTAATCCATAATGGAGAATATTTGGTTCATCGTGAAAAACCCTTCCAATGCCATGTCCACAAAACTCTCTAACAACAGAAAAGCTTCTATCCTCTGCATAATTTTGTATAAAATTTCCCAGATCACCTAGCAATAAACCGGGCTTAATCATATCAAGAGATAACATCAAGCTTTCATAAGTGGTATTAATTAGATTCTTGGATTTTACTGATGGCTCCCCTGCACTATACATCCTTGATGTATCGCCATGCCATCCATCAAGAATAAGTGTAACATCAATATTAACAACATCTCCATCATTAAGAATTTTTTCTCCAGGTATACCATGGCAAACAACATGGTTAACGGATGTACAAATTGATTTCTTAAATCCTCTATAATTTAAAGGAGCGGGTGTTGCATTATTATCAAGAATAAATTCTAAAGCAAATTTATCAAGACTTTCAGTTGTTACACCAGGCTCTACTTTTTTTACAAATAAATCTAATAATTCTGCAGCAAGTTTTCCAACTTTTCTCATCCCTTGAAAATCTTCTTTCTGATGAATTTTTATTTGTCCGGTAATTTTTCCAGAAGCATATTTTTCTTCAATATAATCCATAGGAAAGTTATATATTAAAATTGAGCATACATCTAGTATCTGTATGTTGTCCGCTTTAAACGAAACTGTTAAAAGATATTATGAACAATTTATTTTATGAAAAAGCTTCTGTTTTAATTATAGGGAATGAGATTTTATCTGGTCGGACTATAGATAAAAATTTTAACTATATTGCAACAAAATTGGATGAGCATGGAATCTCAATATCTGAAAGCAGAACTGTGTCAGATAGTGAAGAAGAAATTATAAATGCAATAAACGAACTAAGAAAAAGATTTAAATATGTTTTTACCACTGGAGGAATTGGACCAACTCACGATGATGTAACGGCTGAAAGTATCGCAAAAGCATTTAATGTTAAATTAGAAGTAAATAATGAAGCTTATAAAATTTTAGAGGATTATTATAATAATTTGGGAACAGAATTTAATGATGTACGTCAGCGAATGGCAAGAATTCCAAAGGGGGCTAAATTAATAAAAAATCAAATTTCTGCCGCTCCTGGGTTTAATATTGAAAATGTCTATGTATTTGCAGGAATACCAAAAGTTATGCAATCTATGCTTGATGAAACCCTTAAAAATATAGAAAAAAAAGACAAAATTAATAAATCAACAATAGAGGTTGATGTACCAGAAGGTGAAATAGCAAAAATTTTAGAAAAAACTGTTAAAAATAATACAGATGTTAGTATAGGTAGCTATCCATTTTATAATACTAAAGATGATTATGGAGTAAAAATAGAAATTTCATCACTGAATAATAATTCATTAATTAAGGCTATTGATGATTTGAAGGTACATTTATCTAAAGAATCTATTAAATATAGATGAATAAATTTTAATGATATGACAAAAAAAGAACTCATTTACGAAGGCAAGGCAAAGACATTATTCTCTTATGATGATGATAAAATAATTCAATACTTTAAGGATGATGCTACTGCATTTAATAAAAAAAAACATGAAATTATTAATGAAAAGGGAATCCTCAATAACCTCATAAGTGAATTTATTTTCAAATATTTAAGTGAAAATGGAGTAGAAAATCACTTTATAGAGCGTTTGAATGATAGAGAGCAGCTTGTAAAAAAAGTAGATATAATTCCTGTTGAGGTTATTATTCGAAATATTGCAACAGGAACACTAACTAAAAGACTCGGCATTCAAGAAGGATTAAAGTTAAAAAAACCTCTAATTGAATTTACGCTTAAGAGTGATGAATTAGATGATCCTATTATATCTGAAGAACATATTGATGTTTTGGAATACGCTGAAAAAAATGAAATCAAAGAAATTAAAGAACAGGCCTTATTAATCAATAAGCTTCTTTTACAACTTTTTTCTTCTATAGATATTCAATTGGTTGATTTTAAGATTGAATTTGGTCGTCTTATTATTGATAAAACAGTAATTTTGGCAGATGAAATCAGTCCTGATTCTTGTAGATTATGGGATAAATCCTCATCTGAAAAACTAGATAAAGATAGATTCAGAAAAAACCTTGGTGGATTAATTGATGCTTACAAAGAAGTTGCGACTCGGTTAGGAATAAAAGTTCAATAATAAATTAACACTATGAAATTAAATGTAAAAATAATGCCTAAAAATGGAGTTCTTGATCCTCAAGGTAAAGCGATAGAAAATTCATTAAGTCAACTTGGCTTCAAAAACTTCTCAGAAATTCGACAAGGAAAAATTATCGAAATTGATATTGATGCAGATAAAGATCAAGCAATAAATATAGCTGATGAAATGTGTAAAAAATTATTGGTTAATCTAATTATTGAGGATTACGAAATTATTTTTGATAGAGAAGAATAAATGAAGGCATCTATAATTGTCTTTCCTGGATCAAATTGCGATAGAGATATCGCTGTATCTATTAAAAAACTTACAAATCTAGAACCAATAATGGTCTGGCATAAAGAAACATCGATACCTGATTCAGATTTAATAGTTATTCCAGGTGGATTTACATTTGGTGATTATTTAAGATGTGGCTCTATCGCGGCAAATAGCCCAATTATGAAAGATGTAATTAAAAAAGCAACAGATGGAGCGCCCACTTTAGGTATATGCAATGGTTTTCAAATCCTTACAGAATCAGGCTTACTTCCTGGAACGCTCATTAAAAATGATTGTCTTTCCTTTTTATGTAAGACTGTTTCAATAAGAGTTGAGAATAATCAAACAAATTTTTCTAAAAAATATAAACAAAATGAAATAATCAATATACCAATTGCTCACAATGAAGGTAATTTTTTTGCTAATGAAGATACATTAGAAAAAATCAAAGACTCAAATCAAATAGTTTTTAAATATTGCAATCAAAATGGAGAGGTAAACAATGAAACAAATCCTAATGGTTCAATTGAAAATATTGCAGGTATAACAAATGAGCAGGGTAATGTTTTAGGTATGATGCCACATCCTGAAAGAGCGACATGTGAAATCACAAAACTTTCAGATGGAGAAAACCTTTTCAAATCTATATCAGAGTTTTTATTGTGATTAAAATTACTAAAGAAATTGTCGAAGAACACGGTATTAATTCTGAAGAGTATGATTTTATATTAAAATCATTGAATCGAGAACCTACCATTACAGAACTTGGTATCTTTTCAGCGATGTGGTCTGAGCATTGTTCTTATAAATCATCAAAATATTGGTTAAGTCAGCTACCAACAAAAAATGAATTTGTTATACAAGGGCCAGGTGAGAATGCTGGTGTAATTGATATTGGCGATGGTTATGCAGCCGTTTTTAAAATGGAAAGCCATAACCACCCTTCTTTTATTGAGCCTTACCAAGGCGCAGCAACTGGTGTAGGTGGGATACTTAGAGATGTGTTTACAATGGGGGCTAGACCAGTTGCACTTCTGAACTCAATTAGGTTTGGTGAAGTCTCACATGAAAAAACCAAACATCTATTAACAGGTGTTGTTTCAGGTATTGGTGGATATGGTAATTGCATGGGAATTCCCACAGTTGGTGGAGAAGTTGAATTTAATTCATCATATAATGACAATATACTTGTTAACGCTATGTGTGTTGGGATAGCCAAAAAAGATAAAATTTTTTATTCAAAGGCATCAGGAATTGGTAACTCAGTTGTTTATGTTGGATCAAAAACAGGTCGAGACGGAATTCATGGGGCAACAATGGCGTCAGCAGAATTTGATGAAAATTCTGAAGAAAAAAGACCGACAGTTCAAGTAGGTGATCCTTTTTCAGAAAAACTTCTTTTAGAAGCATGTATGGAGCTTATGAAAATGGATGTAATTGTTGCTATTCAAGATATGGGTGCAGCAGGGCTAACATCATCTGCTGTTGAGATGGCTGGTAAAGGTAATTTAGGTATAGAGCTTGATTTAGATAAAGTTCCTTGCAGAGAAGAAAAAATGTCAGCCTATGAAATAATGTTATCAGAAAGTCAGGAAAGAATGCTTATGATTTTAGAGCCTGATAAAGAAAATGTAGCGAAAGAAATTTTTGAAAAATGGGAGTTAGATTTTTCTGTAATTGGAAAATTAACAGATACGAATAGATTGATTATTAATCATCAAAAAGAAACTAAAGCAGATATTATATTGGATATTTTAGAAAAAGGCGCGCCTTCCTACAAAAGACCATACGAGATAAATATCTTTGATGATGAAGGTATAAAAGAGGATACACTTATAAATGATAACCCCATATCAATATTAAAAAAAATGATCGCTTCTCCAAATTTATGTAGTCGAAAATGGGTTTGGGAACAATATGATCATATGGTCATGACAGATACAGTGCTTTTACCAGGAGGTGATTCAGCTATTATTAGAGTTCATGGAACCAATAAAGGCTTATCTGTAACATCAGACTCTACTCCAAGATATTGCGCATCTGATCCATATGAGGGCGGCAAACAAGCTGTAGCTGAAGCATGGAGAAATCTAATTTCCGTAGGCTCACTGCCAATTGCAATAACTGATTGTATGAATTTTGGCAATCCTGAGAAAAAAGATATTATGGGTCAATTTGCAGGAGTTATTAAGGGGATGATTGAAGCCTGTAATACTTTAAATTTCCCAGTAGTATCGGGTAATGTGTCTCTTTATAATGAAACTAATGGTAAAGGAATCAACCCTACTCCAGTAATTGGTGGAGTTGGTGTTGTTGAAAATCTAGATATTTTCTCTGATCAAAATCTTAAAAGAAAAAATGATTTTATCTTAATCATAGGTAAAACGACTGGTCATTTAACTCAATCAATATATGCAAATGAACTGCTTAATTATAAAAAAGGTTTGCCGCCAAAGGTAAACCTTGAAGAAGAGCTAAAAAATGGTCTAGCTATAAAGGAATTAATAAATAAAAGACTTATCGACACATCTCATGATATTTCAGACGGGGGGTTATTAATTGCCCTTACTGAAATGAGCATGAAGAATATCATAGGTTTTGAACTTAAAATTGAAAAAGATAATCTTAATTCTTACTTATTTGGCGAAGATCAAGCAAGATATGCAATTGCTGTTGAAGAAAATAAAATTGAAGATGTTAGATTACTTTTAAATGAAAAAAATGTTTTTTTTGAAGAAATTGGTCAAGCATGTAAGGATAAAATTATAATAAATAATAACAATATTAGCATTCTTGAGTTAAAGGAAATATACGAAAACTGGTTTAATAATTACTTATCAAAAGCATAATAATGGCAATTAAAAAGGAAAAATTAGAAGAAATTATAAAAAAATCCTTTCCTAAGGCTTCAATTAATATTGTTGACTTAGCTGGAGATGATGATCATTTTTCATTAGAAATTAAATCAAGTAAATTTAATGGTTTATCTAGGATTAAACAGCATAAAATGGTATATGATGCTTTAGAAGGAAAAATGGGTGGCGAACTCCATGCTTTATCAATTAAAACAATAAATGAAGAATAGATATGGATAGTAAAGTAAAAGAAACTATTGAAGGTAAGATTAACAATGATGATCTTCATTTATTTATGAAAGGCACTCCTCTATTTCCTCAGTGCGGATTCTCAAGTACTGTTGTTCAAATCTTGACATATCTTGAAGCGCCCTTTTCTTCTACTAATGTTCTAGAGGATGAAAGCATTAGAGAAGGTATAAAAGAATTTTCAAATTGGCCTACTATACCTCAGCTATATTATAAAGGTGAGCTTATTGGAGGCTGTGATATTATTAAAGAAATGTTTGAAGACGGCGAGCTTCAAGAAGAGCTTAAGGATATAATTAATAATTAGTTTCTTGAGTAAAACTCAACAACTAGGTTTGGTTCCATTTGCACAGGGTATGGTACTTCTTCAAACTTAGGAACTCTTGATAGTTTTGCAGTTAACTTTTTTTGATCATACTCAATATAATCTGGTATATCTCTTTCTGCAGATTCTTGACCATTTAAAACTATCTCAAGACTTTTTGATTTATCTTTTATTTCAACCAAATCACCAGTTTTTAATCTGTAGGAGGGAATATTTACTCTTTTGCCGTTAACCTTAATATGTCCATGATTAATAAATTGTCTTGCAGAAAAAACAGTAGGCACAAATTTAGCCCTGTATATGAATGCATCTAACCTACTTTCTAAAAGACCAATAATATTTTCGGATGTATCACCTTTAATTCTTACAGCTTCTTTAAAGATATTCTTAAATTGCCTTTCATTAATATTGGCATAATATCCTTTTAATTTTTGTTTAGCTCTAATTTGTAAGCCAAAATCAGATAATTTTGCTTTTCTTAATTGACCATGTTGACCAGGACCATAAGAACGAATATTTACAGGACTTTTTGGTCTTCCCCAAATATTTTCGCCCATTCTGCGATCAATTTTATATTTTGCCCTTAATCTTTTTGTCATTAATATTTACCTTGTTTACAAGCTTCAGAGCTTAGTACATTTCTTAATCAAATAAGTCAATTTCTTTGTTGTTTGTTTTTATTGTTTCCGTCAGCTATTTTGTTAGTTTCTATCATAATTTTTCTATCCCTATGACCTGTTGGCCATCTTAAAAGAGATGTTATAATTCCCCTTAATGTTTGAACATCCTGTTTGTTAAGCATAGATCTTGCAAAAATATTCCTTATATTTATCATCATAGTGTCTTTTTTTTCTTTGGGCCTTAAGAATCCAGACGCATCAAGTGCGCGCTCTAAATGATTTAAAAAACCTATAATTTCAGCTTTCTCTGCAACAACTGAGTTACTTTTAAAATAATTCCTTTCATCATATTTTTGATCAATTCTATTTATTTCTGAAGCTATAATTGCTACGGCTTGAGCTAAATTTAATGATGAAAATTTTGGATTCGTTGGTATTTGTAAAATCATGTCGGCAAAAGAGACTTGTTTATTTGTTAAACCTGATTTTTCTCTTCCAAACATAATGCCAATATTAGTTTTTCTTTTTAAACTATTGAATATATTATTTAATTCTAATGGTCCGCAATACGGTTTAACCATATCTCTTTTTCTAACAGTGCAAGCAAATACATATGAAGTATTTGATATAGCGTCTTCAATATTATTATATATTTTTGCGTTTTCTAAAACACTATTTGCTCCAGCGGATGCTCTAATTGATTTTAATGATAAATGATTTTGTTTAGGAGCAACGATAGATAAAGACTCTAACCCAAAATTAAGCATTGCGCGTGCTGCTGTTCCTATATTTTCTGAAAGCTGAGGTTCAACTAGAATAATTTTTATATTATTTTTATCAATTTTTTGCATTTATTCATTTATCCTTATATATACCTAACATATTGTTGAAATATATGCGCTATATGATATTCAATACATGAGGGGAAATTGGTATTTTAATGACTAAAATCAAAGTAAAAAATCCGGTTGTTGAGTTAGATGGCGATGAGATGACAAGAATCATTTGGGATCTCATTAAAAATAAACTTATTCTTCCGTATTTAGATATTGATCTACATTATTACGACTTAGGTGTTGAATATAGAGATCAAACAAATGATCAAGTAACTATAGATGCTGCAGAAGCTATTCAAAAACATGGAGTAGGAGTCAAATGCGCTACCATAACTCCTGATGAAGATAGGGTTGAAGAATTCAATCTTAAGGAAATGTGGAAATCACCAAACGGAACTATAAGAAATATTCTTGGCGGTACAGTTTTTAGAGAGCCAATTATATGTTCTAATATTCCAAGACTAGTGCCTGGTTGGACACAACCAATTGTAATTGGAAGGCATGCCTTTGGTGATCAATATAGAGCTACAGATTTTGTTGTTCCTGGTAAAGGAAAACTATCAATGAAATGGGTATCAGAAGATGGCTCTCAAGAAATAGAAGAGGATATATATGACTTTGAGGCAAGTGGAATTGCTATGGGAATGTATAATCATGATAAATCTATCAAAGATTTTGCGAGAGCTTGTTTTAATTATGGAATAAACAGAAAATGGCCAGTTTATCTATCTACTAAGAATACAATCTTAAAAAAATATGATGGTAGGTTTAAAGATCTCTTTCAGGAAGTATATGAAAAAGAATATAAAGAAAAAATGGACGTATTAAATATTGAATATGAACATAGGCTTATTGATGACATGGTTGCATGTGCTCTAAAATGGTCTGGAGCATTTATTTGGGCATGTAAAAATTATGATGGTGATGTTCAATCTGACACTGTTGCACAAGGCTTTGGTTCACTAGGCCTTATGTCAAGCGCTCTAATGACGCCAGATGGCAAAACTGTAGAATCTGAAGCTGCTCATGGTACGGTTACTCGACATTATCGCTTACATCAAAAAGGTGAAGAAACCTCTACAAATTCAATTGCATCAATTTTTGCTTGGACAAGAGGTTTATCTCATAGAGCAAAATTAGATGATAATGAAAAATTGCAGACATTCTCTAATCTTCTTGAAAAAGTTTGTATTAAAACTGTGGAAAAGGGATTTATGACTAAAGATCTTGCTTTGCTTGTTGGCTCTAATCAATCGTGGTTAAATACTCATGATTTTATTGATAAAATTGACTCAAACCTTCAATCTGCAATATCTTAAGTATTTTCTTTAATCTTTTTTAGTAATTGTTCAAATACATGATCCGATTTTGAAAGGTCTTTAGCCCCAGCTAAAGCCATATCTTTTCGGCCTCCACCACCTTTACCTCCCATGGTTTCAGAGCTAATTTTAACTAATTCAACAGCATCATAATCATCTAAGAGATCATCAGTTACGCCAATAGCAATTGATGACTTACCTTCATTAGTAGAAATTAAACAAACAATTCCTGTTCCTATATCTTTTTTGCATTCATCAACTAAGTGTCTAAGGTTTTTAGCATCTACATCACCTACCTTATCAAAGAAAAATTTTGATTTATTAAATTCCACAATCTTTCCATTAAGAATGTCTTTTGAAACCGTTTTTTCTTTTCTCTTAGTTTGTTTTTTCTCTTCTTGTTTTTTCTCTTTTTCATTTATCTTGTCAATTAAAGATGGAGAATCGAAAGCAATAGATCCGGTTACAGCCTCAACCCTTCTAATGCCTGATGCAACGGAATTTTGAGATATTATTTTAAAATTTTTAATCTCACCTAAGTTTTTTACATGAGTTCCTCCACATAATTCTTTTGAAAATGAATCATGGCCCATTGTTAAAACCCTAACCTCACTAGCATATTTTTCTCCAAATAATGCTAAAGCTCCAGACTCAACTGCTTTTTCATAAGTTAAAACTTCTACCATAACTTCTGAGTCGGCTTTTATAAGATTGTTTATAATTTCTTCAATCTTAATAATTTCTTCCAAATCTAAAGATTTTTGATGACTAAAATCAAATCTAAGTTTTTCAGCTGATACTTGAGAGCCTTTCTGCGTTACATGATCTCCTAAAACTCTTCTAAGAGCCTCATGCAATAAATGAGTAGCAGAATGATTGCACATAATCATTCGTCTATGGTCATTTTCTATTTGTAGATAAACTGTATCTCCTAAAGAAACAGATCCTTTTTCAACTACTCCATAATGTGCGTGAATATTATTTATCTTTTTTTGTGTGTCAGAAATTCTAAATATGAAATCATCATTCTTCGCAATTCCAATATCGCCCATTTGCCCTCCACTCTCTGCGTAAAATGGAGATTGATTAAAGACTAAAATAGCCTCATCACCATTATTAATTTTATTAGATATTTTGTTGTTGAATATTATTTTAGAAATTTCTGCTGCTGACTTATTATTTTGATAACCTAAAAAATCTGTAGATTCACATTGATTTGAAACTTCAAACCATATTTCATCTGTTTTACTATCGCCAGATCCAAGCCATGATTTTTTGGCTTCTTCTTTTTGGTTTCTCATCTCTAGATCAAACGTTTCTTTATCGAGTTTAAGGTTTTTATCTCTGATTAAGTCTTCAGTTAGATCCAGAGGAAATCCATAAGTATCATAAAGTTTAAATGCAGTTGATCCACTAAAAACATCCCCAGAGTTTAATGATTTCGATTCATCATTAAATATTTTTATTCCTTTAGATAAAGTAGATATAAATCTTTCTTCCTCATCAAATACCGTAACCTCAATTAATTTTTCCGCTCGTAATAATTCTGGATAAGCATCACTCATCAATGCTATTATTTTTTTAACAAGATTATAGAGAATTGGTTCTTTTATATTTAACAAATATGCATGCCGCATAGCTCTTCGCATAATTCTTCTAAGAACATAACCTCTCCCTTCATTTGAAGGCAATACTCCATCAGAAATTAAAAAAACAATAGATCGTAAATGATCCGCTATTACTCTAAAGCTTGCAATATTTTCATCCGTCTTATTAATCTTAATTGCATCTTCAATATAATTTATAATTGTAAGAAATAAATCTGTATCAAAATTACTTGTTTTGCCTTGCAGAACTGTTGATATTCTCTCTAGTCCCATACCAGTATCAATTGAGGGTTTAGGTAGAGATTCTCTAGTTTTATTTGAAAGCTGTAAATATTGCATAAAAACAAGATTCCAAATTTCAACAAATCTATCTCCATCTTCATTTTTTGAGCCTGGAGGACCGCCATCAATAGTATCCCCATGATCAAAAAAGATTTCTGAGCATGGCCCGCAGGGCCCTTCATCACCCATGGACCAAAAATTATCGTCAGTAGAAATTTTAATAATTCTATTATCAGAAAATCCTGAAACCTTTTTCCATATTTCTTCAGCTTCAGTATCTTCTTTAAATACAGTCAGGAGCAGTCTATTTGATGGGATCTCGAACTCATTTACTAATAAATCCCAGGCTAATCTTATTGCCTCTTCCTTAAAATATTCACCAAAAGAGAAATTTCCTAACATTTCAAAAAAAGTCAAATGTCGGGCAGTGTGACCTACATTGTCAAGATCATTATGCTTACCTCCTGCTCTTACACATTTTTGAGAACTTGTAGCTTTTGCAAACTCAGGTTCCTCTTTGCCTTCAAAGTAATTCTTAAATGGCACCATCCCTGCATTAACAAACATCAATGTTGGATCATTGATTGGAACTAGAGGACTAGAATGAACAATTTTATGATCATTTTTTTCAAAATAATTTAGAAATGTTTTCCTTATGTGAGCAGTACTTTTCATTGCTGCCAAAATAACAGATATTCAGGAATTGGCGCAATAATTATGTAAATTTACTTTGAAGCTACGGATTCTGTTTTATTTTCCTCTGTTTCAGAGACATCAGAAGTATCAGAAGTCTTTTCTGTATCTTTTATAAGGCCAGCACTTTCACGTATTGCTAATTCAATTTGATTCGATATGTCTGGGTTTTCCTCAAGAAATACTTTTGCATTTTCACGGCCCTGACCCATGCGTTCACCTTCATATGAATACCAAGTACCAGATTTTTCAACAATACCTGCTTCAACACCTAAATCAATAATCTCACCTTTTTTGGAAATTCCTTTTCCATACATGATATCAAATTCAATTATTTTAAAAGGCGGTGCAACTTTATTCTTAACAATTTTAACTCTTGTTTGATTGCCTATTATTTGCTCTCTTTCTTTGATCGCGCCTATTCTTCTAATGTCCACTCTAACTGATGAATAAAATTTCAATGCATTACCGCCTGTTGTTGTTTCAGGACTTCCGAACATAACGCCAATCTTCATCCTAATTTGATTGATAAAAATTATCATACAATTAGATTTTGATATTGATCCTGTAAGTTTTCTTAGAGCCTGACTCATTAATCTTGCTTGAAGACCTGGCAAACTATCACCCATATCTCCATCTAATTCTGCTTTTGGTGTCAACGCTGCAACTGAATCAATAACAATGACATCAACAGCTGCCGATCTTACTAGTGTATCAGCTATCTCTAATGCTTGTTCTCCATGATCTGGTTGAGAGATTAATAGCTCTTCAATATTAACACCTAGATTTCTTGCATATACAGGATCCAACGCATGTTCTGCATCAATAAATCCACAAACTCCACCTTGCTTTTGTGCTTCGGCTAAAGCGTGGAGTGCTAAGGTCGTTTTTCCAGAGCTTTCTGGTCCATAAATTTCAATTACTCTACCTTTAGGAAAGCCCCCTATTCCTAAACCAATATCTAAGCCAAGTGAACCACTTGGTATTGAAGAAATTTCAGCAATAGCGCCATCAGAGCCTAATTTCATAATAGAACCCTTCCCAAATTGTTTTTCAATTTGACTTAATGCTGCATCTAATGATTTTGATTTATCCATGTTTTTGTCTTCAACAACTTTCAATGATTTCTTCATTCTTCTACTCCATTCCTTAACTGGTCAACTAGTTATTTGTACTACTTTTGTTCCTTTTTTGCAATAAAAATAAGTTATTGAAATAATTAGATATTTTATTTTTGTTCTTGTTATGATCTAATTTAAATAAAAATTATGAAGGAAAGCAAACGAATCGATAATTAAATATTAATCATCTCTATATATTTTTTCTTTACGCTCATGAGATTCTTGGGCGTCTATAGATAAAGTGGCGATAGGTCTAGCAATTAGTCTTTTTAAACTTATTTCTTCTCCAGTTTCCTCGCAGTAACCATATGATCCGTCATCAATACGCAATAAAGCTTCATCAATCTTTGCAATAAGTTTTCTTTGCCTATCTCTAGACCTTAACTCAAGAGATCTATCAGTTTCAGAAGATGCCCTATCCGCAAGGTCAGCAAAATTCGAGGATTCATATTGGAGATTATTAAGCGTTTCTTTTGTTTCACTTATAATTTCATCACGCCAATCATTAAGCTTTCTTCTAAAAAACTCCTTTTGTTTAGCATTCATAAAAGGTTCTTTTTCTGAAGGAGAATAATTTTTTGGTAAACGAGTAGCCATTTTTTTCTCAACCTGAACGCGGTATTTAAATGATAAATAATAAAATCGCAATAGTTTTATAAATAAAAATAAACTTTGTTGAAATTAGTAACTTTGGTAAGTAAGTTGTGTGATATTTTAAAATTAGAAATAGGTGAATAATGAAATTTGAGGGAACTAAAGATTACATTGCTACTGAGGATTTAAGAATTGCAGTAAATGCTTCAATAAGTCTTGAAAGACCTTTACTTGTAAAAGGTGAGCCCGGAACAGGTAAAACTGTTCTTGCTGAAGAAATAGCAAAAGCTCTAGATATGCCAATTTTAACATGGCATATAAAATCAACAACAAAAGCTCAACAAGGTCTATATGAATATGATGCTATAACTAGGTTAAGAGATTCACAGCTAGGAGATGAAAAAGTCAAAGATGTTAAGAATTACATCAAAAAAGGAAAATTATGGGAAGCCTTTGAGTCTGAAAAACGCCCTATTCTTCTAATTGATGAAATTGATAAAGCTGATATCGAGTTTCCCAATGATTTACTTCAAGAGCTAGATAGAATGGAATTCTATGTCTACGAGACAGGGGAAACAATCGCAGCTGAAAAAAGGCCTGTTGTTATAATTACCTCTAATAATGAAAAAGAATTACCAGATGCTTTTCTTAGAAGATGCTTCTTTCACTACATAAGTTTTCCTGATAATGACACAATGCAAAAAATTGTTGATGTACATTATCCTGATATCAAATCAAAGCTGGTATCGGAATCTTTAAAAGTTTTTTATGAGTTAAGGGAAATACCTGGACTTAAGAAAAAGCCATCTACATCTGAATTATTGGATTGGCTAAAGTTACTTATGAACGAAGATATAACCCCTGAAATGTTAAGAGAAAAGAACTCTAATAATATAATTCCACCTTTACATGGCGCACTTCTTAAAAATGAACAGGATGTTCACTTATTCGAGAGATTAGCTTTCTTAGCTAGAAGAGAAGATAATCAAAATTAAAGATGTTTATTAATTTTTTTCAAGAACTCAAACAAGCCAATATTCCAGTCACATTAAGAGAATACCTCACTCTTATTGAGGCCTTAAATGCAGATATTCCGCAAAGAAAGGTTGAAGATTTTTATTATTTATCAAGATCTACTTTGGTTAAGGATGAGAAGAACTTAGATAAATTTGATAGAGTCTTTGGTAATGTATTTAAAGGCCTAGAGAACATTGAAGAGATAGAGAGCGCTGAAATTCCAGAAGAATGGTTACAACTTCTTAATGAAAAATATCTTACTGAAGAAGAAAAAAAACAAATCGAATCCATGGGCGGTTGGGAAAAGCTTATGGAAGAATTAAAAAAACGTTTAGAAGAGCAAGAAAAAAGACATGAAGGTGGGTCAAAATGGATTGGTACAGCTGGAACTTCTCCATATGGTGCTGAAGGGTACAATCCTGAGGGCGTTAGAATAGGACAAAAAAATAATAGAAATTTCAAGGCGGTCAAAGTTTGGGATAAAAGAGAATTTAAAAATCTTGATGATGATATAGAAATAGGAATTAGAAACATTAAACTTGCGCTAAGACGTTTAAGGAAATTTGCAAGAGAAGGTGCTGCAGATACCTTAGATTTACCTGGAACAATAAAAAATACAGCAGATAAAGGATATCTTGATATATCTTTAGTTCCAGAAAGAAGAAATAAAGTAAAGGTTCTTTTATTTTTTGATATTGGTGGATCTATGGACCCTCATGTTAAATTATGTGAGGAACTATTTTCTGCTGCAAGAACTGAATTTAAAAATATGGAAAACTTCTACTTCCATAATTGCTTATATGAGTATGTTTGGAAGGACAATAGAAGAAGACATGCAGAAAGACTAAATACATGGGATATTCTTCATAAATATTCATCAGATTATAAAGTTATCTTTGTTGGTGATGCGTCAATGAGTCCATATGAAATCACTTATTCAGGTGGTAGTGTAGAGCATTGGAATGAAGAGCCAGGTGGTTTGTGGTTAGAAAGGATAAGTGATATTTACTCTAATGTAATTTGGTTAAATCCCGTTGAAGAAAAACATTGGGAATTTACTCCATCAGCACAAATCATAAATCAAATTTTATCTGGAAGAATGTTTCCTCTTACGCTTGACGGTATTGACAACGCTATGAGAGAACTTAGTATGAAGAAGTAGGTTATGAAGAAATATTTTATATTATTAACATGTGTATTATTTGTTGGATGCTCAACACTGTCGAAAGAAGAAAGATTAGCTCTTGAGACAAAGATTGACCATGAAGAATGCTTAAGCCTTGGTTTTGAAGAAAATACTGAAGCATATGGAGGATGTCGATTAACTTTAAAATCTATAAGAGCACAAGATAAAACAACACAAGCTATCAATAGAAACGGTCTTGATAATAGATTTTGTCGAAGATGGTATTGTTGGTAGAATGAATCCTGAAATTATAGAAACTGATTGCCTAATTATTGGGGCAGGTCCAGTAGGTCTATTTGCTGTATTTGAATTAGGCTTGCTAGACATAAAATGTGATGTAATTGACATTCTTGATAGACCTGGTGGTCAGTGCGCAGAACTTTATCCTGACAAACCTATTTATGATATACCCGGTATTCCAGAAATATCTGGTGATGACTTAACTAAATCCCTAATGAAACAAATTAAACCTTTTCAACCAGAGTTTCATTTATCTACGATTGTAAATGAATTAAAAAAAATTAATGATAATTTATGGGAAGTAGTTACAGATTCGGAAAAAATTTTTCATACAAAAGTTGTTGTTATAGCTGCTGGCGGTGGAAGCTTTCAGCCAAAAAAACCTCCTATCGATGCTATTGATGATTATGAAGGAAAGTCTGTTTTTTATTCAATTAAAAATATTGAAAAATTTGAGAATAAAGAAATTGCAATTGTCGGAGGCGGTGATTCAGCTTTAGACTGGGTTTTAGCTTTATATGAGAAATCAAAAAAATTAACCTTAATACATAGAAGAAAAGATTTTAGAGCAGCTCCTGATACAGTTAATAAAGTTTTGGAATTAATTGAAAATGGATCAATAAATTTTCAACTTGGACAAGTCAAAAAATTAAAAGGCAATGACGGTATTTTAGAATCTATAGTTTGTAAAAATATTGATGATGAAAATGAAATTAAATGTGATGTTATGCTTCCTTTTTTTGGTCTAACAATGAAATTAGGCCCTATTGCTGATTGGGGCTTAAATCTTGAATTAAATCTTATCAAAGTTGATACTGAAACATTTGAAACCAATCAAAAAGGTATTTTTGCTATTGGAGACATCAATTACTATCCGGGCAAACTTAAATTAATACTTTGTGGCTTTCATGAAGGTGCTTTAATGGCTCAAAAAGCACATAAGTATATTTTCCCAGATAAAAAACTTATTTTCCAATACACAACTTCTAGTACAAAATTAAAGAAAAAACTTGGAGTCAGTAATTAGAATTGTTTCTCTGGTAAGTTTATAATTATTCCATCAAGATCATTTGTGACTTTAACTTGG
>Ga0208277_1000039_pt1 | contig 68017 bp, 55 predicted proteins | sample ETNtaG_5_FD_185782 | JGI IMG/M metagenome (GOLD analysis project Ga0208277, IMG submission 185782) | Marine microbial and viral communities from oxygen minimum zone, Eastern Pacific Ocean - ETNP201406SV205 (SPAdes) (version 2) | ecosystem: Environmental > Aquatic > Marine > Oceanic ...
GCAATACAAATAATGAGAATTGTAGGAATTGAGATTCCTTCGTGTAGTTTCTCAATCCATACTTTGTAGAGTTGAGGTAGCCATGCTATAACGCCCAACAGGCCTGCAATTAGTCCAATTCCTTCAATAAATTGGGCTGAAACCATTTTGATACCTCAAATTTTGAGATTCCGTTCTTTTTTTTCACCAGAACTCCAATCATAGATCCCCATTCCAGATTTCTTTCCTAAACTACCTTCTAGAACTAAACGTTCTAACAAAGGATGAGGTCTATATTTTTCATCATCAAAAGCATCTGCTAAGTTGTTTAAGATATCTCTTCGAACATCTAGCCCAACTAAATCAGTTAGTTCTAATGGCCCCATTGGATGCCGGTAACCCAACCTCATTGCAGTATCAATATCACTTGCAGAAGCGACACCATCTGCCAACATTCGAATCGCTTCATTCCCCAAAATCACTCCTAATCTACTAGTTGCAAATCCAGGAACATCATTGACCAAAATTGATTCTTTACCCATTAATGCCCCAATAGATTGAGCGGCTTCGATGGTGCTATTAGAACACGAATCGTGACGAACAATTTCTAATAATTTCATTATTGGAACAGGATTGAAGAAATGCATTCCAATTACTCTTTCAGGACAATTAGTTGATTCTGCAATATCACGAATTGGCAGTCCAGAAGTATTGGTGGCAAGAATCGAATGTTCAGGAGCCAACATCTCAATTTTTCGAAATATTTCTTGTTTGAGCTCAATAATTTCGGGTACCGCTTCAATGACCAAATCAGTATTAGATACTGCTTCTTGCATATCTCCATGGAAACTAAGATTAGAAGACCATTTTGATTTTTGTTCCTCAGTTGTTTTTCCTCGAGCAATTCCTTTGTCCCAGAATGAATGTATCGTTTCCATCCCTCTTTCTAGACCTTCGGGAAATGCATCATAGAGGCGCGTTTCCCAACCACTTTGTGCACAAACTTGTGCAATTCCTGCACCCATCGTTCCGGCTCCAATAACCGTAACGATTCGGATATTCATTTCATTCCCTTCCGTAAGCTGCCAATGCCGCTTGGAAGAGTCTTTGCCTAGGGACATCGTGTTCTAGGAAACATGTGAAGGGAGCTAAATCCTTGATTAGTTCAATAGTTCCAACATATGCGCCATAAATGAAAGGATCTGCTTTATCGGTATCAGGAATCTCAAATCCTAATTTCGCTAATCCTTTCCGCGTATCATTGTCCCAAATTGTATATGTGTGGCTACTAAAATGTAGATATGCCGAAAGCCTTCTGACATCATTAACTAAAATATCATCGAGGCTATCAAAAAGAAGAGTATCAGGGTAACGAATTGCAAGAAGAAAAAGTCTGAGCATGATTTCCTGTTCACCGGAAATATTTCTTCTTTCTAGACCCATCCAGTCGTCAATCATATCCAGCATATCGTTTGTATATGGGCGATGTACTTTGTACAATAGTTCCTCATACATCTCGGGTTTTTGTCCTGAATCATGGTGATGCTGTTCAAATAATTCTGGTACTCTAGAGAAAAATGGCCTAAGTTTTTCTTTATCTACAGCAAGTAAAGCAAGAGTTTGCATTTTTCGCAACTCCAATTATTCTCTCCATTCTCGATATTGAATCCATTCTACACCCGGAGCCATGTATTCATTCATCAATAATTTTTCATCAGCATCACTGGGTAGGATTCCCGCAAGATATTCCTCCCATTCCCCATCTGAACCTTCGAATGGATCGCCTTTTACTGTGTAGCGTTTACCTGCATACATTCCTATTCCACGATTAAACTTATCAGATGGGATGAAGAGTTCAGGTTCTCCTTCTTTACGTCCTTTACTAATTCGAACCATTTCAGCCTTTAACTCATCAAAATACAAGCCTCTACTTGCTTCATTCAGATGTTCTCTATCGGCATCCATTTCAGATTCACGTTCATCATATCTTCCTTTTACACCGTACACATATGCCCACTCAGCTGAAGTTGACTCATCAGTTCCAAATAAATCCAGACCAGTGCTAACCCATTTGTTGATATATTTCTGAAGGAAATCAAGAGGAATGACTCCAGCTTTGACAATACGTCTCAACCCGTTCGCTCCAGTTCCTAAATGGAATGACTCTTCTTTCAGCATTGGCCCCATTGAAGCAGCTAATGGTTGGAATGAACTGGTTGACAACATCTTCAATTGGAATTTCCCATCTCTATCGATGAAATGAGTAAAACAGAAGAAATCAAGCCAGTGATCAATTGGTGCATTGAAAGATCCTAGTAATCGTGTTCCATCTTGAGCATTTCTTTCTAGTAATTTTGCGGCCTCTCTCATTCCTTGTTCTCCGAAATATGTACAGAGTAAGTAAGCCATTTGCCATCCATGTCTTTGTTCTTCACACATTATTCTAAGAGCAGATTTTCTATCATACTCAGTAGGCGCGGTTGCAAGAAGATGGTTTTGTTGTTCAACAGAAGCAAATTCTGTATCTCCTTGAACACTAACCATTGTTAGAATAGCATCGATAATGTTCTGTTGAGGAATTTGCATTCTTCTCTTCCATTTTGGCATTCCACTGAAGTCACCGAATTCAATTTCATCTCCAGCTGAATCCCAATCAAATCGTATTTCAAACCGATAATCTCCAAGCCAAGCGGGATCAAAACCAATTCTTGTCTGCCATTCTTGGAACTCTTGAATCCATCCTTCGAAATTCGGATGGTACTTTTCAACAATCTCAGTGGTACTCATGAATGACCCGAATGAACGGTGGTATATCAACATCCGTCAAAGCCAATAATGGCGTACTGGCTGTCGTTGTCATTAGTTTCCTTCAAATCGTGGTGTCTTTTTATCGACATAAGCAGCAATTCCAATTTTGGCATCATTAGACTGGAAAAGATCGGATTGTAATTCACGTTCTAATGCAAGGTGATATTCCAAAGGTATTTCTAGTCCACTTTGAACACTTCTCTTGATGTTTCCAATGGCTTTGGCTGCTGCAAAAGGTAGTGTGAATCTTCCCGCATAATCTAGAACATCTTGACGAAAATCTTCCAGACTCATTGAATCATATATATCATGAACAAGATCCATTTCTTTTGATTCTTCAAAAGAGAACTTTCTTCCTGTTACCATAATTTCCATTGCCTTGGCTTTTCCTACAAGACGAGACAATCGGGCAGTCCCTCCTGTACCTGCAAGAACTCCAAGAGATACTTCAGGAAGACCAACTTGGAAGTTCCCCTTTCTTCCAATTCTGATATCTGCTGCCATAGCAATTTCTAGTCCTCCACCTACTGTATGGCCATTCAAAGCTGCAATGACTAATTTTGGTGTTTGTTCAAGACGAGATAGAGTTTCATTGGCATGAAGACAGAAGAAATACTTGTATCTTGGTGTTAGCTTATTCAGATATTTGATGCTGGCTCCTGCAGAGAAAAATTTGTCCCCATGCCCTGTAAGTAAAATTACTGAAACATCATCATCAAAGCGGGCACTAAGTATCGCTTCATCGATGTCGTGCCACATTTCTCTAGTGTAAGTATTGACAGAAGTTTTGTCACCTTCCAAAGGTTCACCATCGGAGTCAGAAATGAGTTCTATGATAGCAACACCATTATCGGAAACACCGTAATTCACGAGTCGATTCTTCATCGGTTTAAGTTCAGGCCAGTCGGACATGAACCACGCATAGGAACGTGGCATAAGAACTTGAGTACACTATCAGTCAGATTCTGAGAACGAAACTTTACCCCCAGATGAACGGATTTCTTTCCATTCTTCTGATATTTCTTTACCACGTTTACTCATTTCCCATTTATCTCTCTTCAATGCTTTTCTGAAAGGCATTCTTCTTCCCTTCCTTCCGTCAGAATATTTGGTTTTCTTTAGTAGAATTCTGTTGGTAAAGGGCCAAAGCACTCTTCTAATTATTCCTGGACGATATATTTGTTCCATGAAAAGCAATCCATTACCTCCATTTTTTCGTTGATGTTTCATCCAGTAATTAGCTAACCATTTGAAACCTCTATCTCCAATTCGATCAAGTAACATTCGATTAGTGGCACTTAATTTGATTAACGGAAGTAGTTTTTTCTTTATTTCTGCATCGTAATCTGAACCAGATAATATTGAATTTGCTGCCATAACTCCACTGGTTATGGCATATCTCATCCCAAATCCCCACATGAAGTCTTGAAGTCCTCCAGCTTCGCCGACAAAATATTGGCCATTAGAAAAATAGGTTGATGGGATACTGAAATCCCCCTTTCCGCCCACACGTTTAATTGGTTCTCGATCTAATTCAGGGTAGGCATTTTCGTACCAAGCAATTGTTTCATTCAGATAACGATTTGAATTTTTTTGTTTTCTCCAAAGACATGTGCAAATTAATCCAACTCCATCAATAATGATGAGATAAGAATACGCTCCTGGAGCTAATTTATCATTAAGTTGGAAGGCTACATGGTTTGGATATGAGGTTTTGAAAACTTCACCAAAAGCAATAGCACTGGTATCCTTTGGACCTGCTGCAATAATTGTACATTCTTCGGGTGAAATTTTTGATTTATAGTGGATAGTAGCCCCTGCTTCTAATGCCATTCGCTTAAATCCTTGATCGATACAATGTTCATCAGTTCCTCTTTCAACTATTCTATATGCGATTTTGTGGCTTTTTGCAACTGTAACTATATTATCAGGATGGATTAATGATAATTCCTGAAATTCATTGGATTTGAAGGCTTCAGGATCAAGACCCCAAGCACGCATTTCATCAAAAAAATCATTTGAAGAGGTCCAATTTTCAAGTCCTTGAAAATCACCATCAAATCGAGCACCTGAATCCCCTCTAATGTCATGAACTTCTACCTTTTTTCCAGCCTTTGCTAGAATTGTAGCCGCAGCAAGGCCCGATAATCCGGCTCCTCGAATGCGCACGACTTCATCATCAGTCATGTATCTGTCCTCATCCATCCACTTACTATCGGAGACATGAATCCTCCGAAGCGCTCATGGTCCTCCCAATCTATGCATCATCAATGGGAGAAAGGGTGACAGTCCGGATTGAGTCCGAAAATCTTGATCCAAATCAACTTCTTAAGAAGTTAGAAGTTTCAGGTTCTGGTGCCGTAGTTTCGTTTACTGGATTAACTAGGGGGGAAGAAGATGGAATCAAAGTTTATTCTCTTGATTTTGATGCATGGGAAGAACAGTTGCCTAAAGTTTTAGAAGATTTAGCCAAAAGGTCTTTGGAAGAATTTGGTGTTTCATCTGTGGCAATAGCTCATAGAGTTGGTAATGTGGGGCCTGAAGAACCAATTGTAGCAATACATGTTGCTTCAAGACACCGAAAAGAGGCATTTCAGGCATGTTCATGGTTAATCGATTCCCTCAAATCCCAAGCACCTCTTTGGAAGAAAGAGAATCGCGAAGACGGAGCTCATTGGAAGGAGGGATTGGGTTGAATAAACGGACAGACGCTATTATTTCTATAGGGCATAAACCAATTGTCGAAAGGGTTGCAGTTGCTACAGGACGCCTTTCTATGTCCTCTGAATCAAAAAATGCAATTATTACAAAAAAAGTTCAGAAAGGAGATGTGCTTGAAGCGAGTACGATTGCAGCAATTCAAGCTGCTAAAGAGACACCTCGTGCAATCCCACATTGCCACCCCATTCCTCTGGAATCATGTTCAGTAGAATGGGTTTGGGATGAGAATGATTTGATTTGTAATGTGACTGTTTCAGCTCATTGGAAAACAGGAGTAGAAATGGAAGCATTGAATTCAGTTTCAGTAGGACTTCTTTGTGTCTTAGATATGGTGAAATCAATCGAAAAAGATGATTTTGGACAATATCCTAAAACTGAAATCCACGGTATTAGAGTTGTTCAAAAGAAAAAAGCCAATGGTCATGTTTAGACACTGGCTTCATCTCGTATCAATCATGGCAGGTACTGCAGATCTAGCAGAGTCATTTCTTTTAGCGACCGAAAAAGCTGCAATTGCAGCTGCTAAATGGAGAGGTAGAGGTGAGGGAAAACTTGCTGATGGGGCAGCAGTTGAAGCCATGAGGGCAGTTTTCGACGATGTACCATTTGATGGCCGAGTTGCAATTGGTGAAGGTGAACGAGATGATGCACCAATGTTGTGGATTGGAGAACCTCTAGGGAATCGACAAGACGATCCCGGGGCATTAAGAATTGATATTGCTGTAGACCCTCTTGAATGTACCAATCATTGTGCTAAAGATTCCCCAAATGCAATCGCAGTTCTCGCAGCAGCGCCTCGAGGAACATTACTTCATGCTCCTGATTGTTATATGGACAAAATAGCCGGTCCTGCAGAATTATGTGGTAGACTTTCACTTGAAGCAGATGTTTCTTACAATATTGAAGAAGCAGCATCCGCATTAGATAAACCAATTAGAGATATTTTAGCAGTAGTTATGGATCGTCCCAGACACGAGAATTTGATTAAAGAACTTAGAGAATTAGATGTACGCATTCGCTTAATTGGTGATGGCGATGTTTCTGCTGCATTGGATGCTGCGAATCCTGAATCAGAAGTTGATCTTTTGATGGGTGTTGGAGCAGCACCTGAAGGAGTAATTACTGCAACAGCCCTTCGAGGCTTGGGTGCTCACTTTGAAGGTAAACTAGTATTTCGAAATGAAGGACATAGAGAGAGAGCAGAGGAAATGATTGATGGAGACATAGAACGTATTTGGCAAAGAAATGATTTATGCATGTCTGATGATTCAATTTTCGTAGCAAGTGGCGTTTGTTCTGGATATCTTCCAGGAGTTAATTTTAGTAATGGTCATGCTGAAGTCCATAGCGAAATTATTGATGTCAAAAAGAGGAACAGAACTCAGACTTCACGTTCATATCCAATCTGACTGTATCTCGTCGAACCTTTCAAGGACCCATTTTGAGTGCACCTAACATGGATACTGACTTGTTGGAACAGACTGCGAATTACCTCGTAAGTCCTGGTAGGGGGATTCTAGCCGCAGATGAGAGTAATGGAACTATGTCAAAAAGGCTTGAAGGAGTGGGAGTCTCTTCTTCTCCTGAGTCCAGAAATGCATACAGAGCAAACTTGTTTGCAATGCCTACCATGGCAGATGCAATCAGTGGAGTAATTCTGTATGATGAAACAATTCGACAAACAGCAGTTGATGGGGCCTCTATTCCAGATTTTTTACATTCTATAGGGGTACTTCCAGGAATTAAAGTAGATACTGGTGCAAAGCCTTTAGCAGCCCATGAAAATGAAACCGTTACCGAAGGTCTAGATGGCTTAAGGGAAAGATGTGCCGAATATTTTAGCATGGGAGCCAGATTTGCAAAATGGCGTGCAGTGATTAGAATTGGAGAAGGCCTACCTTCTGAAGCTTGCATTTCTACGAATGCTCACTCTCTTGCCCGATATTCTGCTATTTGTCAAGAACAAGGCTTGGTTCCAATTATTGAGCCAGAAGTGTTGATGGAAGGTAATCACTCAGCTAAGCGTTGTTTTGAGGTAACCTCTGCAGTTTTAGATGCTACTTGGGCGGCTTGTGAAACCCAGGGCGTCTATCTTCCTGGGGCTTTATTGAAGCCAAATATGATACTTCCAGGAAACGATCATTCTCAAAGAATTGATGTAAAAACATGTGCTAAAATGACAATAGATCTTCTTCACAATCATGTTCCACACCAAATTCCTGGAATTGTGTTCTTGTCAGGAGGCCAGACTGAGGTAGAAGCGACTGCTCATCTTAATGAAATGAATAATATGGGGCCACATCCCTTTGAATTATCATATTCTTATGGTAGAGCATTGCAAGCATCTACTCTCAAGACATGGGCTGAAAATCAAGATGATCTATCTATTGCACACTCTGTCTTTGCCCATAGATGTCAAATGGCTCATCTAGCACGATTTGGAAATTGGTCTGAAGATTTAGAGGCCTAAGGTTATGAGAATTGTTTCTTGGAATCTTAATGGGATTCGTGCAGCTATTAGGAAAGGATTAGATGATTTCATAGAGACTATAGATGCAGATATTTGGATGTTTCAAGAAGTCCGAGCCTTCCCTGAACAACTTCCTTCTAATTGGGTTCCACCCAAGGGATTTGAGTTAGTCTGGCACCCTGCCGAAAAGAAAGGGTATTCAGGAGTCTCAACATGGTCCAAGATTGAAATGGAGATATTAGGGAAAGGAATGGAAAGAGCTGAAGATCCTACAGATATTGAGGGTAGAATTTTGGTCACTGAACATCCTGGAATTCGTTGTATCAATACATATCTTCCCAGTGGATCTGCTAGAGATGATCGTCAGCAATATAAGGAAAAATGGATGGAAGACTGGCTTGCATGGCTTTCTCCAAATTTGAAAATAGATTTTCCTGTAGTAATTGCAGGTGATCTAAATATTGCTCATCAAGAAATAGATATTTGGAATGCGAGATCAAATCGTATGACTTCTGGATTTCTTCCTCAAGAACGTGAATGGTTCGGACGTCTTCTTGATTCAGGATGGTATGACCTTTGTAGAGAGGATTGGGGTCCAACTCAAGGGCCGTATTCTTGGTGGTCAAATCGAGGTAGGGCAAGAGAGGAAGACAAAGGATGGCGTATTGATTACATTCTGGGCAATGAAGCAGCAAGAAATTGTTTCCAAGGTTCAAAGATAGTTCGGGCAGGTGGGCTGCAAGTTTCAGATCATGCCCCTGTAGTTGCAGATTTCAAAATTTAATCAAAATCTTCTTCTTAGGCGTTCCATAATTCCATCTGCATCTCCCAATGATTTCAGACAGGAATCAATATCTCCTTTTTCTAATGAATTTCTTGCTTTTGAAACTGAGGACTCACAGTTGAGACGTTCTTGATCTTCCGGTCCAATTCCTACTGATTCTAGTTTATTTCTTATCGTCTTCCATTCTTTTTCGATAAATTCTAACATTTCTTCAGCATCACCTTTTGCAGCATTCATAGCATCTAAATCTGAAGTTAAAGCGTCCATTTTTTCAAGAGCAATTCTCCATTTACCATTTTTTGTTTGTTTGAGAATCTCTTGTAATCGTTCTTCCCATTCACTCTCTTGTTGATGTCCTTCCCAACGTTTTCGCAGCGTTTTTCTTTGCCTCAGAGCTCTTTGCATCGAGGACTTTGCTTCTTCTGTTGCAGTTATTTCTCGAATAATAGAATCAGCTAACCCTCTTGCCATGGATCCATTACCTTCGTCCAGTGCTTTTTCTGCGTTTGCTTGCATCTCATCCCAAATTGATGTATCTAATCCATCGGTTTTTGATAGAATTTCTTTGGCCTCTTCCACCTTTGAAATTGCAGCATCCATTGCTTCTCCTAAATTAGCAACATGTCCCGGTATTGCTTTTCCAATAATTAGTGCTTCACCAGGATTTTCTCTATCCATCGCATCATTTGCAGCATCCATTAATGACTGAATTCTTTCTAAATCAGAGCCTGATAACTCTACAATTGCATCCTGAGCATTTTGTAAGACAATTTCAGCATTTTTCCAATGTTCGATAATATCTGATGCTCTAACTTTAGCCATTCTGAATAATTGTTCTGCCTCTCTTAAACTTCCAAGTTCAGCTTCTCTTTTTCCTTGTAACATTGCTTTCCTTGCTCGTTCGGTTCTAGGGGCGATTTCTTCTGAGAGATTTACAGATTTTTCAGCATCTTCCTCTATAGCAGTAATATCTTTAGAAAGAGATAGTGTACGTTCAATATCATCTTCTGCAGCATCTAATAATTTCATTCCTTCTGTAAAATCTGTCCATCCAACTTCATTTGCCCTTTTTAGTAGAGAAGCAGACTGATCAATGATTGCCCCAGAGGATCTGACTTCAAGAATTCGTAATTGTATGGAATCATATCGATTAGAAAATTTTCGTTTTAGTTTTCGTTCATTTTTCCCCAATCGTAGATCTAAAGAGAAAATTAGAGATGAAATTATTATCGGAAATAAGAAGTAAATTAGAAGATGATCTTTTGAATTTGAAATTATCCAAGCAGTTGCAATTGCCATACCCATTAATCGAGTTAATGCCCTATACCTGATCACTCCAATATTTTCTTCATTCTGTAAAATAAATGCGTTACAACTGAATAAAATGGTTCCAGCAATAATCCACCCAATTCCCCCTGCAATCTGATGGAAATTTTCTATTTGGCTAGTTAGTGATTGAATTCCTGCGATTGCAAGCAAAGGACCAATTAATCCTGAAATTGTAGCAATTCGGGTACGTTGTTCTGGCCCATTTTGTATAATTTCTGAAACTAATAAAGCGGCTCCTGCAAGGAATAATAATGGGAAAATAGATCCTGAACTTAATCCATTTTGCAAACCTGGGAAAGCAGAGTATGCTCCTAGAATAATACAACCAAAGATTATCCCAATACCGAATTTATCTGGTTTTGAATTCCATGTCTCTAGTGCCTTTTCGACGGGGTCTAGAGCCGCCTCCGTCGTCTGCATGGGATCGAACAGATACTCAACCATGATGAAGCGTACGGAATTATGTGCTCCCAAACCGTCTATCAAACAAAGTTCCAAGACAATACGCTATTAGTATAATTTTGATTAAAAATCGTGCGTTTTCTCTCCAGGCTGGTTCAATAGAAGGTGTTGTAGAATCAATAGAATAGGGCAAACCTTCTACGGACCAATGCACAGTTACCTCACTCCAACCGGATGGCAGAGAATCAAATGATAAAGTTGCAGATGACATTCCAAAGCCATCTAAAGTTGCACCATTTACATTAATTATTTCACATTGATTCTTGATGCAAACTTCTGCATCTGTAGAATCTGAACCCTTATTGAATACTATCACTGTAATTTCTCCTGATTGTCCAGATAATACACCTGTAGGAACCATAATATCTCCAATTGACAATGTAGGTGTTGTAATAGGATGAATCTCAATAATCATATTATGGTGTCCAATATTTCCCGCTAAATCAATTCCTGAAATTACTAAATCATGTCTTCCTGAATCAAGTGATGGAATTGAAAATCGAGAAACATCATTCCAACTTCTATTTTCAAAAAGAGGTAATCCATTCAATTCTGCAGTCCACAAAATGCTATTGATTGAATTAAGATCATCAAAAGAATCTCCAAGATCAATTTCGATTAATGATGATGAATCAGCTATGTTTTCAATCCCAAATAATTCTCCATCTATAATTAAAGAAGGTCTAGGGACAGGAGAACCGAGATCTAAACTTGTAAATGTCCAATTCTTTTCAATAGAATTGCCCACTGAATCAGAAATAGAAACATGAACCCAACGTTTTGCCGGTTCTCGTTCTTTGTGTCTTTCATCCACACTCATATGCATTCCATTCACATCATCACTTTGAGGCCAAAACTCAGCAAAAAATAGACGGTCGTCAGATTCTCTGATCCACCCTTCACTTCTGTTTGAGGTCAGAATTATTGAAACATTTTCTCCATTATTATCAACTCCGGTTATATCAATAATGAGTGTACTTGTTGCGTTAATAGAAATATTTGACTCTACAATTGAATGGTTAATTTGGGCCCAATATTGAGGATGATCTTCTAAGAGAACCATATTCCATTCAGGAGCAGTGCCATCCAAAATCAGATTCCGTTCAATTGAACCAATTGAACCATGAGAATCTACACATTCCCCTATTATTTGTATGTCATCTCCTTCTGAAAATATTTCCGAATCAGTTGAAAAATTGAGATATTTTCCTTGAATAAGAGAGAACCCTCTTTTGTCAGTCATTTTCCATCTTTTTTCAGTATTTTCTTGAACAGTATCTTCACAAGATAATACTAGACTAGGGTTTCCATCAAGAATAACATGTTTTTCAGTAGCCCAATTACTTGAAATTGAAGGTATTGGAGCATCATTTTCTTTGATATTTAGGGTGATTTCTCCCGTGACTGATAAATCACTTCTATTGATGAATATACTTTCTCCGGATGAAATGATTATTTCTTTCTGAGGTGAATGTCTTAATTCCCATTGATTCGGTAAATCTATGGTCAAATTTGCTGAATCCCTAATATCGCCTCTAAATGGAATAGTAAGAATCTGAATATTGGATTCAGTATCGTTTCCGATTATTGTTCCTGATTCATCCCATCCCCATGATATCCCATCGACAAATACATTCCCAATAGCTGGATCTATATGGGCTCCTGTAGGGTAAATTGCTTCATTTGTAAACATCGATTCCCCATTTAGTGAACAACAACCTGTGTTTTCTGCATCCTTCCATCCTAATGATTCTAGAATTTCTGAGAAAGCTTCAGATTCTTCAGAATCAACAAATCCATCCCAATTTCCAATAAATTTGTCAATTTGATACATTATTCCAAGATTTGAGGATGGAAACATAGGATGGCCGATGTGGGATGGCAGCCTAAAATTCGCTGTCCAATCAGCATTTTTACCAAATGCTGTATTCTGATTTTCTTCCTCAAAATCTAGAGAAATTGTTGAGTCGTGAGAAACTTTAGTGTTTGAATCAGATGAAAGCCAAGCGTCCAGAGATTCAAAAAGACCATCATCAAATGAGTGAGATTGTAATTCTGGAACACCATCGATTAATCTCCACAAATGCCAATGCCCACTTTCAATTCTAGGTAAATCGTAATCTAATGCTCCAGTGACTGTAATCATATCTTCCCAACCACTTGGAGAATGTCTCACCAAAATCGTTCCATTCCAACCAGTATCTTGGGCCATAATACGTAAGGTCCCTTGAGAAGGAGGCCATTTATTGTCTAATCCACAATCATTATTTCCATTTATTTGGCAATTAACAGATAATAAATTACGTGTCACTAGTCCTTCTTCCTCTGTGGAAATAGTTTCGATCCAACCTTCTCCACCTGGAATAATCAATGAATCATTTCCAACAATCCATTCAAGACTTTCCTTTCCAATATATTTCCAAGAATCGAGTTCTTCTGCATTAAATTGGAAAACTGTAGAGATGTTTACTCTTAGATATGTTATTTCAGATGAATTTGGACTAATTGTGGGTAAATATTGTACGTATGTCCCATTTATTAGTGTTCTAATTTCCGGTCTAATTGGTTCTTCATCATCTAAATTGATTTGAATCTGGGTATCATTAACAGTTTCATAATAGATGATACGTCCTGTCCACGGATCGATTAATTTTACTTCAAATTCTAATGGTGTTGGAAGGGGATTCCAATTTTCACCAACCCAAAATCCCAACTCAATTTCTAATATCGTATCTTCATTCTCTTGTGCCATTCCATTCGGAACAGACATCAGAATTATGATTGAAATCACAATCATAGTATTGAAACGAATGGGTTTCACCCCCATCGTTTCCCATCATCATGAATGATGGTTGATCCATCATAATCGATTAATAACGGAAGAACTCTATTTTCTGGATTAAGAGAATTTTCTAATCGTTCTTTCATCTCTAGGTCACCATGAACTAAGAAAAAACCCCCGCCTCCTGCGCCAAGTAGTTTTGCCCCAGTAGCTCCCGCATCAATCAATTTATCATGTAGATTGTCCAGTAATTCTCCTGAAATTCCATCTACAAGCGTTCGTTTGATTTGCCAAGATTCTTCAAGTAATTTACCTACTTCATTTAGTCGTCCATCTTCTAATGCGGATCTAACTTGGAAAGCTTGGAGTCTTAGTGTTGATAATTCATTCATTCTATCTGCAGTCATTTCTTTTTGTTTTGAGAGAACAGAATTTGCTGAACGAGTTAATCCAGTATAAACTAAACAAAACTCGTTTTCAATTCGCTGCTTGGTATTTTCTGACAGAGATAATGGATCTACACTTACAGAACCATCTGGTAGAAATCCGATTGTGTTTACACCTCCTATTGCAGCTGCATATTGATCTTGCTTCCCTATAGGTTGACCAAGAACATCAATTTCTATTCTACATGCTTCTTTTGCTAATTCTTCAGAAGACATTGGATTTCCTGCCAAAGATGACAATGCATTGAGGAGACCAATCGTAACTGCAGAAGATGATCCTAGTCCGGTACCTCGGGAAGGGATATCTGCTATTGTGGTAATTTCAACCCCTGAAGTTACTCCAGTAGAAATCATTGCTTCGCGAACTAATTCATGTTGAATTTCATTTATGTCATCTACAAATTCCATTGATGAATATGAGATTCTGATTGAATCATCAAATCTAGGATTTACAGTGATATATAGATAACGAGCCATGGCTAGAGAAGTTACTGCTCCCCCATCTGGATGATTCTCATAGAATGCTGCGAGGTCGCTTCCGCCCCCGCAGAAGGATGCTCGAACCGGCGTCCTACTAATCAGCATGGTACTGGGACCCAGTCCCCTCACATCAAGCCGACGGAGTGCCGTGAAGAAAGATGGCAATTCAACGGGAAGGAATATGGTCGAAGTTCTTCCCCTACGGGGAAGGGGACGAGCATGAGTAGCCTAATCACTGTGGATGACCTAACGAATGAAGAGATATTGTCTATACTTGATGACGCAGAAAGAATGTTACCAATAGCGAGAGGTGAAACCCACTTACCAATCCTTGCTGGTAAGGTTTTAGCCAATCTTTTCTTTGAACCTTCCACCCGAACAAGAATGTCCTTTGAAACTGCAATGAAAAGACTCGGAGGGGCAGTTCTGAACCTAGGCGACGTTGCGAATTCATCTGTTGTTAAAGGTGAGACATTGTATGATACTATGCAGATGATGGATGGATATGCAGATATCGCAGTTATTCGCCATCCACGTCAAGGAGCAGCACGTTATTCATCAAATGCAGTCAACATTCCTGTAATTAATGCAGGAGATGGAGCTGGACATCATCCAACACAAACACTTCTGGATTTGTTTACTATTCGTACTTGCCATGGTACATTGGAGGGGCTTAATGTTGCGTTAGTAGGCGATCTTAGATATGGCCGCACAGTCCACAGTTTATCCGAAGCACTTGCACGTTTTGGATGTTCATTGACTTTTATTTCACCATCTTCTTTGACTATGCCGGAGGAAATAGTTACTGATCTTCGTAGTTCAGGAACATCTATCACAGAAACCGAAGACCTTCATGGATCAATCGAACAATTAGATGTGATCTATATGACTCGGATTCAGAAGGAAAGATTCCCTGATGAAGATGAATATCAAAAGGTTGCAGGAGTCTTCAAATTGAATCAATCTGATTTAGTTTCAGCAAAGAAGAATATGATAATCATGCACCCATTACCTCGTGTCGATGAAATTTCTCCAGATGTGGATTCTACTGTTCATGCGAAGTATTTCGAACAAGCATTCTATGGTGTAGTCGCTAGAATGTCGTTATTATGTCGTTTACTTGGAGTTGAAGTTCCAGAGGTGGTGAGTGAATGAGTGAGGAAGGAATGCGTAGGGTAACAGCCATTCAGAATGGTACTGTGATAGATCATGTACCAGCTGGTTCAGCATTGAAGGTTTTAGGAATGTTAGGATTACTTGATAGTCGTAGCACTCCGATTTCTTTGGTAATGAATGTTCCAAGTAAGAAGTTAGACAGAAAGGATGTTATGAAAGTAGAAGATAGAGAATTAACTCAAGAAGAGTTAGATAGATTAGCAATAATTGCACCTAATGCATCAGTAGCAATAATTCGAGATTATCGAGTTGCTGAGAAAAGAGAAGTAGTACTTGGTTCAGAATTAACTAACTTAGCACGTTGTTCGTTTTCTAACTGTATTACTACGAATCCAAGGGAACCCCTTCCTCACAGAATTTTAGTTCATTCAACCAATCCTCTTGAACTTAGATGTGCATATTGTGGAAAAAGTCAATCTGTTGATGATATTGTAAATCATTTAATTTGATTATCTCAAGAATAGTAAAGAATTGGTGTAAATCATGAAAGAGGAATTACAGAGAACTCGAGTTCCTCGTTTGGCAATTATAGCAGGCGCTACAGGGACTGGAAAATCTACATTAGCTCATATGGTAGCACATGAACTTGATTTTAGTCGATGTGTATCTACTGATACAATTAGAGAAGTGTTACGATGCAATACTGGAATGAATGAATCTCCAGCGTTGCATCGTTCTTCTTATTCAAAGGGAGAAACAGGAGACCCAGTTAATGATTGGTTAGACGCATCAGAAGTTGTAGAGAAAGGAATTGATGCAGTAATTGACAGAGCTAGAGCACAGGGTGTAGATTTAGTAATTGAGGGTGTCCACATTATTCCCAAATCCTCTTGGTTAAGGGACTGGAGAGAAGCAGGTGGTAGAGCAATTGGTATTGTGGCAACAGCTGATGCTGAAAATCAACATAGAGAATTTATTATGAAAAGAGAAGAAGGAACATATCGCGGTTCATCTCGTTATGTTTTAGCATTTGATCGAATCAGAGCGATTCAACGAGCAATAATGGAACGGGCTAGAGTAGCAGATTGGATACGCATAGATCCGTTACTTCACGATGATCCACTATTGAGAATCCGTCAAAATCTAGAATGATTATGGTAACAATACTGTTGCTTCTAGCATCAATAGCATCCGGCTATTTCTATCTGCAATTCCTGCTTCAGCAGAAACATGACATTCGTTCCCATCTATGGAGACGTTAAGTCCCACCAAAATCACTTCTACGCCTCTATGCTCTCCATGACGTACAAGGTCACTTTGCACACTTTTCGCAGCATCATTACAGATTTCTAAATTAGTCCCGAGGCCCTCTAAGTTAGTTATTCTTGATTGAATTGTGTGTTCCCAAACTTCGTCTACTTCTGCTGCTGTATGAAGTACAGCATCATCCGATGGATCATAGGGCTCACCCATCCCCACTACTTTCACTCCATAAATCGACATAGAAAGAAGAGCGAGAAGAAGTACAACCCCAGTAGCCAACAACATTTGAGCATCATCATTTCGCATACTTCGATTCATTATGCACCACTTCCAATATGCCAAACCTGTAATCCTATGGTCCAAAGATGCCCATTGACAGAATGTAAATGCATTACTGTGAGACTTTGTCCAGGAGGGATTTCTCCAATGCCTTCTCGTCCCATTGGTTCTGCATCAACTGCTAACCAACAATTTCCAGTTACAGTTTCAGGTAAACTATTGAGAAGAATGGTACAGGCCTCCTCCCGTTCTTCAGCGGCTAAATGAGTAGTCATTGTGAAATTCCCATTTTCATCAATTTCTGCTGAAGCAAGAGCATGAGCATCTTCTGCAGCAATTAGTAATGCTGAATCTGAGGCGATAGGATTTGTATCAGGAACTTGTAATTGAATGACAAAAGCAGCGCAAAGAAAGAATAGCCAAAATAGAGTAATCATCTCTATCATATGGACTTGGGCATCTGTTGATTTTGCCGATTTCTCCATTATATCACCCTGGAGCCATTCTACCAATGGAATGCACTAAGCCTTCTGACATTGGAACTCCAATTAAATCAGGAGAGAATGCAACGAAGTTAAACGCAAAAAGCGCAAGAATCAGCATATATCCTGAATGCTTCATCCCATTTGCTAATCTTCCTGTTGCCATTAATCCAGCCATAGCTCCATTTCCAACTGCTTGTGCTGATACTCCATAAAAGAAAACAACCAGGAAGAATAATGGATCAACAGCGTTGATTTGCATGTTACCAATACTTTCGGATTCTCCTCCACTGTTTGAACTAGCAATTGCAGGTATGAAAACTTTGGAAAGAACTACAATTACTCCCATGAAAACAAGATATGACACCCAGATTACTGAAATGTATGAAGCAATAGCCCGAACTCTTTCGCCTTCTAAGAATTTAATTTCTCTTGAATCGTTTGCGGCGGTAACTAAGATATCAGATATTTTCCCACCCGCTTTGTTGGCTTCATCAATTAGAGAAACCGCCCTATGAACCAATGGTGTGTTTACTCTGTTTGCAAACATCTTCATTACATCACCAAATGGAATTCCCCATGATAATTGGTCCGACATTTTCTGAATATCATTGTTCAAAGCGCCATATTCTGATCTTGCTAGGGTTCTTACGGATACCACCATTGACAATCCTCCCTTCCAATATTCTGCCAAATCTCTAAGGAAATCAGGAAATTTGTCTTCAATCGCCTTGATTTTCCTAGCTTGAGCATCACTATACAAAGCAGCAGGAAAAACCATGATTAGTAGCCCTAGACCAAAGAAATTTACGAAAATAGTTGGATGAAGAGAAAAGGGACCTAGGTCAACCTTAGGTCCAATCCATAATGATTTGTTGTTCATATTTTCAGGAATTCCGTCGTATGAGTCTACACTTAATGTAAATTCAAAAGTTCTGATAGATGGTTGATCACCTGGAACTTCTACCCATAACTCGTATTGTCTATTTGCTTGAACAGGAACATTCGTTAGGCCACATTCTTCACTGTTGGACACCATTCCCTGAGATGCAATTACAGTTGTCGATAAATCATAGGCTCTTTCAACAATTGAAAGTGTAAACGTGCCACTATTATCTGCTTCTGCCGTACAACTGACATCTGCAGTTTGGGGTGGATGCGGTAAATTTCCAAGCCTTTGTTGTTCAATTCCAGGAACTACAAAAAAAGCGGCTGCACCAGGAGAGTTTATCTTATCCCATTCTTCACTCCATGTTTCGATAGTGGGGGACTCTCTGGTTAGGAAACAAGATTCATTATCTGCATATGTAGGTGGAACAGGAACATTTGCATCAAATGAATCTGGACATGCCAAATTAAGAAACATAGGCATCTGATTCATCGGTTTGAAAACTAAATCTGCATTAGTAATCCAGAATCCCATACAACTCATGCCAATCATCATACCTAGAACAAGAATAATGGTGAAGTTGGTTTCAGTAGAATCGTCCTTGGGTAGTTCTAATCTAACTTTGATTTTCTTCTTGCCCTTCTTTCTTGCCATTTCTTCACCTCCTTACATTTCATTTTCTTGAGACATTAGCCATACAAATAGGGAATATGCAATATGAATCATCGGAAGTAGCCCCATCACTATTCCGTAAACCATATTTTCTGAAATTTGGGATCCTGCTCCTGAAACCCAGAACATAATGACTAACATAACAATTAGGAAAAGTGGCATCGCAACTGCAACCACAATATATGTCTCAGCAAACATTGCAAGAGTTTCTAGAAAAACAGTTAGTCTGATTCTATTTTCTCTCATATAATGCTCAGCCCTATTGAGGAAGTATAGTTTCAGATTACCTCCTGAAGAAAGGGTTCCAACCATTCCTTGGAAGAATTCAGTTACCCATACAGAAGCAGCACGATCCACAGCTAGTTTGACTGCTGTAATAATATCATAACCAAATAATGTCATATCACGATATACCATTGAAGAATCATATGCAATATCTCCATAAATTTCTCCATTCTTGGCTAAAGATCTGAAAATCTTTACTGGTGTAGCATTTGCAGCTGACATTGCTGCTGTATAAGATGAGGCATATGGCAAATATTTCTCTAATCGTTCTGCTCGAGCAGATCTTTTCCTTTCTGCTTCATTACCAAAATATTTGTTTGCAGAATAAGGAACTACTAAACCAAGTAAAATGACTATAATTGCTTTCCACAAGAATGGGAACATTTGGGTAGTATAGTGGGGGCATCCATTGCCTGGCTGTGATGGATTAATATCTGCTTTATGCCAGAATTCCCAATCGACACAAGGCATTACTGTTGCAGGGTCTTGAATTGATTCATAGATTGCAATTAGTCCTGCTCCAGGTAAGAAAACGAGTGCCATAAGTGCACCACATCCAATCATTACTGCAATTGTACTCATTAATTGTGTAGATTTGTATACTTCCGGCATTACTCGAATATCGGCTTGAACTAGCAGTTTTCTTAAATCTTGATCTTTACGAACACGCTCTCGAAAAATACCTCCAAAAAGTGTTGTAGAAATTTTCTGCCACGGAGTTAGAATCATGCCTTCGAAGTCATATTGCTTCTTTGACTTCAAATCTCTCTTCTTTGCCAATATTCTGCCTCCTAAAGGTCAGCGTAGGCCGTCTACGCGAGCAAGAATTTCGTCAGGTCGAACATAATACTCAGTAATTATTTGAGCAACTTGATCCGATTTCCGGATATCATTCAGAACCATCCAATCTAAGATTCGCTTTCTTGTTCGTAATTCATTTCGCATCTTTTCTTGAGAATAATTGATCTTCACCATTACTTTTTCTAAGACATAGGATTTACCGCTGAAATCGAAATCGTCACGCGAAGGATCCCATTTAAACACCTCATTTGTGATTACTTCTTGGCTATGAGGATCTACTCCTACAATTTCAACAATCTGTTTTGTCCTTCGTACACGGCGCCCGTTAATCCTAGTTTGAATCTGGATTGCTACTGCTTCAAGAGCAGGAAGAAGAACTCGAGGAATATCAATTGGCTTATTTTCAAGTCGATGTACTAGTGATGCGACTGAATCTGCGTGAACAGTTGAATATGAACAATGCCCAGTAGCCATTGCTTGGAATAGTACGTATGCTTCAGATCCTCTAATTTCTCCTACAATAATATACTCGGGCCGTTCTCTGAGAGCTGCTTTTAGTAATTCGAACTCAGTAATTTCACCTTCTGAAGATTCACCTCCAAATCCTTGTCGTGTTAATCCAGGAATCCAATTTGGTTGAGGGATGTTTACTTCTCGAGTAGATTCGATACTTACAATTTTCATTTGCCAAGGAATAAACAGACACATCGCATTCAAAGTTGTTGTTTTACCTGAAGCAGTACCTCCTACGAATAGCATTGAAACACCTTGTTGAAATGCAATCCAAAGGTAAGCAACCATTAGACTGGTCATAGTTCGGAATGCAACAATATCGCAAGGACTGAATGGGTCTTCTCTGAATCTTCGAATACAAAATGCGGAACCACGTGTAGAAACTTCTCTACCTAGTTTCATTACGATCCGAGATCCATCCATTAGAGTAGCATCTAGAAGAGGCTCTGCAACTGAAATATGCTTTCCACATCGTTGAGCTAGTTTGATTACATACGCTTCTAATTCATCATCCGTAGGCCAAGCAATAGTAGTTTCAATAGATTCAAACTTTCTATGATATGCAAAGATTGGAACATTGGTTCCATCGAGAGAAATATCTTCGACATTTGAATCATTCATGAGTACATCCATTCGACCATAACCGATTAGATCTCTACGGATGTAGTAGAAGATTTTAGATCTAGATTTTTTACTAATTTTCAATCTATATGACTTGATAATCTGATCCATTGCAGCACGTAGATAAGCAACTGGATCTGCATCTATTTCTTCGATATCTGCATTTAATGCTTGAACAAAGATTTCCATAATCTGATCTTTCTGTTCTGTTTCTTTTTTATTTAGAGGGGGTTCGATTACTTGGTAGATGATGTTCAAAGTTCTCAAATCACGAACGATTCTAGCAAATGAATGAGGGGGAGAAACGGGGTACTTGTCCAATTCTTCAAACTGAGATTGTTGTTGTTTCTTTCGGCCTTGACCTTGGTTTTTTCGCCCTCGTCGTGCCATGGTTCCACCTCAGTACGTGTTACAAAGGAACGAGGATTGGGATAACCTTTGGCCTTCAATCAGTGTTGTTTAGGGCTTCTAAGAGTGCTTTGACGTTTGTTCGAAAGGAATCCATACTTTCTTCGTTCCCAATTTTATGATGAGCGAGTTCCAATAATTCTTCAACTCCCCAACCCTTTTCTCTTTCATCACGTTCTGAAATAGCATGATTTTTTCCGGATTCTTCTATTTTGATATCATCTGAACGATTCCTTCCTACTAATCTTGAGTTTCGAATATCTTCGGAAGCTAAAATCGCTAAAATCTCAGGTTCAAACCCCATCAATTGCACTAAAGCATCCTTTTCTGCAATACTCCTCATTCCATCGATAATGACTAGATTATTGTTGTTCAATTCGTCAGTAATAATTGGACACAATCTTTGTAGAATCACATCATCGCCGAATTCTTTTCTTAGATCCATGGCCACCATTCCAATATTTTTGGAATTTCCTTCCAATCCACGATTTGCGGTTTCTCTACGAACTACATCACCCATTGAAATTACTGGAATATTCATTGATTTTGCAATCTCAGCGGCTTCACTTTTTCCCGAACCAGGTAATCCAGTTAGTACCAATACCTTGGACATAGTTATCGGTGTTCATTAATGCTCATGAATACACCGATGTTAGTTCTCAAATGGTGCACTTCCCCACTTGCGTTTAAGCAATCGAAGATAAAGAAATGATAGTGAAACAAGAATTGCACAAATTCCTAAGATTCCAGTTAGACTTGTAGATTGTCTATTTTCAAGCTCTATTGCCTGAGCCTCTGCGTTTAATCCACCTGCAGAAACCTGCATTCCCCAATTTTCTAATAATGTGGTATCTCCTTTCGTGAAAGATAAAACGAATAGCCCAATCAATGGAAATGCAGTTGCAACCCAGAAACGTGCCATTATTCCACTATCAAAAATCGCTTTATTGGGCCTTAGTCCCATTAGCCAAGCAGAAAGAGAAACAATGTAAATTGAATTAGCAAGCATTACTATCATGGCAGAAATAGCATCATTCCATTGATCCAACATTCCAGCCATAAGTAAAATGAAGATGACTCCAATCCAACTAGTAAGTAAGAAATATGTCCAAATTTTTGCTTTAAGTAATTCGGGGACAGATACTGGCATTGTGTTTAGATGATCTGGTGCATCAATTGCATTTAGCCAAGAATAGAAATTGAATCCAAAGAATCCAATGAATGGTGCATATGAAAGTAAATTGAAAGGAATTGGAAAAGAAGCAAAATCTGCTCCCCACGCCAATAGCAATAGGAAAAGAAGAGGTACTGCAAATGAGCCTAACATTTTCAGCAGCGTTCCTGATCTTAACACATCTACTATTTCTTTTGCAATTAGTATTCTCATTCGACTATCAGAACGCAATCCAATTTTTCCTAATTTTTCGTATATAGGGATAAACAAATCATCCCTACCAGTTATTCTGACTTCAAAATCTTCAGGAAGTAGACCCGCTGAAATCCAAGCTAAAATGGCACACGATAGGAAAGCCAAAGGTGTCCATATTAAGGCGTTAATTGATCCATTAGAATGTGCCCAAAGACCAATTATTGCCTTTTCCATTGGGATGAATCCAACATAAATTATTGCACCAATGAATGCACCTAATATTGGCACAAGAAAATTCCATTGATTTCCCCTACTCATTAACGTTGAACCAAAAAAGGAAATTGCAATTCCTTGAGCCATTGTTAGGGAAATACAAACTAGGAATGGCAGTAAAGAAGTCCATAACAAAGGGGTAGTAATTTCTAAAAATGATTGAGATACAATACCCAATGCCATTCCGATAGTGACAGGGAAGAGAATTAAAACGATGTAAAAAGAGACTTCTTTGAGATAGTATGCAAGATATGTTGTTTGAAGATCGATTGGCTGCATTGCAGGTGATGCGAGAAGGAAATTTTTGCCTCCACTTCGTTGAGAAACAATTGAACGACCTAGGAATGCAAAAGTTCCCATTCCCATAGAAAAGAGGAAAACCATGAGATGTATTCCTGTTCGTAATTGATCAAAGGTGAAAGTTTCTCTTGAAATTTCTTCAGCATTTGCTCCACTAACTCCATCGCCGGTTAGAAAACGAAGTCCTATTGTCAATGCCATTGAAACAATTGCTAGTAATGCTGGAAACATTAGGATTCGTCTACTTTTTGCGAAGTCAACATTTTGCCTCCATTCTTCCTTAAACATCATTTTGAATGTTATTGGAAAAGATAATCCAAAATTTGGTTCATCTCTTTTGGCACCCATCAAAATCATTCCTCTTCAGTAATGCTTTCTGCTTCAATTTCATCGATAGATTTACCCACTAATCGAATGAAAATATCTTCTAATGTTTCACTTTTTGAATTTCTTAAATCATTCATTTTTCCAGCGGCTAGAACTCTTCCGTGATCAATTACTGCCACTCTAGTACACAATCTTTCAGCAATTTCAAGAATGTGGGAACAAAGAAAAATAGTCCCGCCATTTGATATATGCTCGAGTAATAATTCTCGACATTTTCGTTGGTATATTGGGTCCAAATTCACAAATGGCTCATCGAGAAATAATAGTCTAGGTTCATGGATGAATGCAGATGCAAGCATTACCTTTTGCCGTTGACCCTTTGACAAATCTTTACACAAAGTACCACTTTTATCCGTCATTCCAAACCAATCTAACCAATAATTCACCTTTTCATTAATTTCATCGATATTTCTTAATCTGGCTACAAATTCTAGAAATTCAGCTGCTGTTAGATATGATGGTGGTGATTCAGATTCGGGTACAATTCCAATATTTGCTTTAACCAATCTTGGCTTACTATCTACATTAATTCCCAATACCTTTGCAGTTCCTGCACTAGGTCTTAATTGTCCAGTAAGTAGGCGAATAAAGGTAGATTTTCCTGCTCCATTTGGTCCAAACACTCCAAAGAATTCACCTGCTTGAACTTTAACATCAAGAGGTTGAAGTGCAACGAAATCACCAAATCTCTTTGCTAATCCTTCAGCTTCAACTAGATATTCTGACAAGGTATTACTCACCGGTCCATTCAGGTTTACCTCTTTCCATGAAAGCATTAACTCCAATTTCCTTATCCTTTGTATCGAATAAATCAACGAACATATTGTGTTCTAATACAATTCCGTCTGAAATGGGATTATCTAAAGCTGCTCGAACTGCTTGTTTTGCAATTTGAATAGTTAATGGAGATTTAGATGAAAGGTTATTTGCGATTTCCATCCCTTTTTCCATTAGTTCGTCGGGTTCAACAATATGGTTAACTAATCCAATTCGATGAGCTTCATCTCCATCAATCATTTCTCCACCCATTACCATTTCCATTGCCTTTCCATATCCAACTAACCAAGTAAGTCTTTGAGTTCCGCCTCCTCCTGGAATTAGTCCAAGATTGATCTCAGGAGTTCCAAACATTGACCTACTCGTTGCAACTCTAATATCGCAAGAAAGAGCTAATTCGCTTCCTCCGCCCAATGCATATCCATCAATTAGAGCAATTGTAGGCTTTCTTAATTTCCATACTGCTTCCCAAACATTATCTTCAAATTCAGGTCTAATTATCTCACTATTTTTTCCTACAAATTCGCTGACATCTGCTCCTGCTACGAATGCGTGCGGTTTCTGCCTTTTTCCTTCTGGAGGAGGTAATGGAGAAGCGCCACGAAAAATTACTACCGTTATGTCTTTGGAATCTTCTGCCCAAGAACAAAGCGATTTGATGGCTTCTTTCACATTTACGTTTAGTGCGTTTAGTTTCTCAGGTCTGTTTATCGTTGCGATGATTATGTTCCCATTTTCTGAGGGGTATTTTTCGATAGCAAGTTCTTCCACTTCAGGTTGTTCGGCCATGTTCCTTCGACACGTGTTCGATACATAGCATCATTGATGGAAAGAACTGGAATTATTCCTCCAAATCGGGTGGTGGTGGTAAATCACTTATTTTTCCCGGCAAAGGGGGGGGTGGCAAATCACCTATTGAATTGGGCAACGGTGGCGGCGGGAGGCCTCCAAGATCGGGAAGTGCTTCAGTTTCATTTTCTGCAGCTCTAAGACCTACATCTAAAGGTACTCGAAGTCGTAGAATCTTATTTTCATCAATCCGAATCAAAACCTTTCCATAAGGGTGGCCAGGTGTAGGTGATTCGGGTTCATCCAAAACTTGAATTTCTTTAGATTCTCTAAGTAGTTTATGCAGGTTTTCTCTAGTATCATTTTCATGTCTAGATCTAAGCGAATCTCCCCTGATTTTTGCTAATTGTTTCCTCCGTCGTTTCTCAATTCCTTCTCGAATTTCCTTTTGTGATTCTCTACGATTTAGCACCACACTATCGATTTCAGTTTCTAACATGGATTGTGCATCAACTTCAACAACGTATTCTTTCGCTTCAACAATATCATCGTCTAAGGCTTCTACTTCAACGATTTCCTCATTTTCAATTGCCTCTGCTTCTGGAGTGATAACATCTACCCCCCTTGTTCTACTGACAGGAATTAGTATCTCTTCTTCAGGTTCTATTTCTTTATCTTCAGAATCTGTATCTGTTTTTTTCTTTCGTCTTACAGGAGGCGGAGCAGGTTCTCCACCAGTAAACATTAGGTATGCTAGTAGGGCCAAAAGTCCACCTGCTGCTCCAAGTTGAGCATTATCAGTCAAACCCCCTCTAAGCGTCAAGAAACCTGCTCCTCCGATAAAGAGAACCATCCAGAGCATTAGTCTAGAGAAACCGGCCATTGTGTCTCCTCCTTACTTACGACTCACTGCCGTGGTTTGAGGTTGGCGATTGAATCCTCCCTTCTAAATGGGCTCTAAGAGATTCCATAGCCATTCCACGGTGCGAGAAAAATTGTTTTTGTTCACTAGTCATCTGAGCAAATGTACTACCATCTCCATCGTTAGGGATGAAAATAGGATCATATCCGAATCCATTAGTTCCTAGAGCCTTTTCTGAAACAAGACCTTTACATTCTCCCTCAAAGAAAATTTCTTCGCCATCTAGATGAATTCCAATAACACATTTGAAACTAGCCTTTCTATTTTCGATTCCATTTAGGGTTCGTAGTACCCCGTTTATTCCTAATGATTTGTGAACATATGATGAATACACTCCCGGAAAACCGTTGAATTCATCTAAGAAGAATCCTGCATCTTCGACCATTACTCCTAGGTTTTTTGTTGAATCTTGAACAATTGAAACCGCTTTTCTTAATTTATCTGCAGCGACAATTCGGAGTTCTGATGCTTGGATTTCTTCAATTACAGGATTTTCTTCACTGAATTGAAATGCTTGAACATTAAATCCAAATGGATTTAATGCGATTTTTGCTTCGGATAATTTGCCAGAATTTGAGGTAACAAATAGGATTGTTGTTTTCTCATCCATGATACCTTACTCTCCCTTGAATTTCTTGAAATCTTGAAATTACATCATCAATAATTGGTCCCTTTTCATCCCCTTCTGAATAACCATTTAGTACGAATTTCATTGCATTAGGATGATTGGGATGACTCGCAGATAGACATTCAGATAATACTTGTAGGTCTTGCCCCAAGGATTCGATTTCGGGAGACAATCGCCCTAAACCAAAATCAATAATTTGTATGGAATTCAAATTATTACATAGTAAATTATGTGTTGTTAAATCTCCATGTGAAACTCCTAATGAATGCAATTTCCTAATTAAATTTCCACACGAATACATTAGTGAAGATATTTGATCGAAATCATTTGAATTCCTAAGAATGTTGAATAAAGGTACACCAGATAACTTCGTTATCACTAGAGTGGAGTTTTTTTCGTCAAAATCAAGCAAGCTTGGTATAGGTAATTCTGAATTAGAAAGGTGAACTAGAATCCTTGCTTCTGCAAATAATCGGCGTTTCGTAAGTGACTGATCCAAACTGGGATGCCTATATCCCTTTGGTCGGCGAATTTTCATCACTGCTTCTGTCCCAAACCAAATACCTGCGATTGTTCTTGCTTCTGCACCATCATGGAGTACGGCTTCTTCAATCCATGGAGACGTGCCGTCCATGTTTGTTCGGGGGGGAAGATGGTTTCAAATGCACCGGGCGTAAGGGCTGTTTGCCCATGTCTCTTGGACTGCCTCTAGTGTCATGCTCGATTGATGATGCGTATAGTGATGAGGAATATCGCGATAGGATTCAAAAAGCAAAGGCGGAATTGGGAGATAGAGTGATGATTTTAGGTCATCATTACCAACGAGATTCCATTGTTGAACATGCTGATGCAACTGGCGACTCGTTCAGATTATCTCGAATGGCTGCAGATAGTACTGCTGAACACATTGTTTTCTGTGGTGTTCATTTCATGGCAGAAAGTGCAGATATCCTAACTAATGACCAACAGATAGTTTCCATGCCAACAACTAGGGCTGGTTGTTCTATGGCAGACATGGCAAATTTACCAGATGTAGAGGAATGTTGGCATACTTTACTTGATGAACTTGATTTAAGTGACCCGATTTCAAGAGAAAATCCAGAGGAACTTGCAACCGAAAATGACAATTTTCTAGTTCCAGTAACATACATGAATAGTTCAGCTGCCCTCAAGGCATTCGTTGGAAAACATGGCGGTATAGTTTGCACCTCTACAAATGCACAAGGAGTCTTAGAATGGGCACTTGGTAGGGCTGGAGGATTGGGTAAAGTACTATTTTTCCCAGACCAACATTTGGGCAGGAACACCGCATCAAAAATGGGATTTGAATTAGATGATATGGCCGTATGGAATCCGCAGACTATTCCTAATATTGATGAAATTAATCGTGCAAAATTCGTCTTATGGCATGGATATTGCTCTGTTCATCAGCGTTTCACAGTCGATCAAATTGATAGATTAAGAGATACCTTTCCGAATGCTTTGGTTGTCGTTCATCCTGAATGCGATCAAAAAGTAGTTCACGCAGCTGATGCTGATGGATCTACAGACTTTATCCGTCGATTTTGTGAAGAAGCCCCACCTGGTTCTATTATTGGCGTGGGGACTGAAATTAATCTAGTTCAACGATTGAATTCACAATATCCAGATAAAGAAATTCATTGTTTAGATGATTCAGTTTGTCCTTGTTCGACAATGTATATGATTCACCCTAGATTTCTTGCAGAACAACTTGAATCGATTATCAATGGAGATAGGAGAAACATTATCACTATTGACAAACAAACATCAAAAGACGCAATTAAAGCTCTAAATCGAATGTTAGAAGTTTAATTAATGAAGTTCGCCGGTACCTTGGTCCCGTAGTCTCCATACACATATGTCGTAACGACCTGAGAGTGCTCCTCCTCTTTTTGTGGTAGAGACTTTCTCAATATCTTTGTCTTTGGATAATACATTTCCTAGTTGTTGAGGTGTGGTCCCGTGCCTAGTAGTTGTATTCACGTGTTCCAAAATCTCGGTAGTGTTCGCCTCGCCCTTTTCAGCCAGGAATCTCTTAATTCGTTCTCTTAATCTGGTGGTTCTCATTATTCTCCTCTCCTATTTTTCATCCAATCGACTGTTGCCCATTCACAAACATTGTATCCAGAAGAAAGCACTCCACTACGTCTCACCAAATCTACTCGAACTACTTGTGCATCTGACTTCAGTAACTTTTCGATTTGTTCGATACTAGTTCCATCCATATTTGCTTTAGCGTGTTCTACGATTTCAGCAGTATTACGTGGGCGTGATTGAAGGTATGATCTAATGAGATTTCGCAAACTTTCGCTCATCATTTTCACCTTCTATTCTTCTGACTTTTTTTTGCTTATGCGTTGGCTGCCGATGTTGGGGGGAGAGTCGGGGGGGTTATCAAATGACCGCCGTTCTTTGCCAAATTTCGTTACACAATGTGAGAATAAATTACCATTTTTAATACCATTATGTTACTTAATTGGTTATTTTTCCTAGAATATTCTATCAACTCTGTAACAAAATGTAACAAATATAGTAATTCAATTAATAAAATATCAATGTTGAAATAACTAATCCTATTATTCTGATTTCAAGGGGAGATGAAAATTGAGTTCAGATTTGTCCATTATCCCGAGAAAGGTTAGAGGGCGCCATCGTAGAATTTTACTTTTGACTTTATCCGAATCGTCTGGGACGGTATCATCAATTTCTTCAAAATCGGGCTTGCGTGTCCCACATGTATCTGTAGAATTAAAGAGAATGCGCGAAGATGGTTTGGTAACTTCAACTAGTTCATCAGGTACTAGGGGAGCGACAATAAATTTGACTTCAAAGGGTTTCACGATGCTTGAAATGGACGAATTATCGCGAATTCCTTTGGCTTCTTTCAACCATATAATCGATGAGCAATTTTTAATTTTAGATGTATTGGAAAATCATGTTTTATTGCTCGTTACTCGAAAACCAACATCTCCATTAGTGTATTTGCCTACAATAGATGGAGGGAGAATCTTAGCGGAAACTAGAGAAAGAAATCCTAGATATTTTGATTCAGATTCTCTAAATCGGATAGCTGAACCAGTCGAATTGGATTCTAGAAATATTGAGTCATGGAATCAATCCGGATTTGGACTAGTACGTGCGAGATTGATTGATACCGATTCAGCAGATCGACTTTCTCTTGGCCGGTGGTTCCATTCTATCATAGATGTAGAAAATAATGATACATCAAATCTATTCGAACCAGGATCATGGCAAATTGGATCAATAGGTAGAGGTGGCACAGAAGTTTTTGCCTCAGGTCCTGTGATTTGTACTTCCAAATCCCATGAAATTGCAGGACAATTAATGAGAAATTCAAAGAAAGGTGCATTATTAATTGGACGCCAATCTATTATATCTTCAGAGATAGGCCCAATTCCTAGAATTGTATTAGAAGAATGGATTGAACTCATTCACCCCCGTCTTCGTCCCGTAACTCGACGTTCAAGGCTACAACTGCTTCTTTCATGGATAGATGCAGGCAGAATATCTCGTCCTTCCAGATTACCAGATATTACTATTAGAAGATTCAAAGAGGATTGGGGAAATAGAGAATTTCTTGAATCAAATATTCCATTTCCAGAATCAATTGTAACAGATGGTTTAGGACCTCTGGCAATTAGAGCCGTATTGTTGAGCATAATGAATCACCAATTTGTTGATTGGGTTTCAATTGACTTACCTGAACCGATTGGCGAATCATTGTCTAGAAGATTATATCGGTTTGAAAAAATTCGTTTGTTAATTGCTCCCTGGTTTTCAATAAATGATACAAGACTGTCAATTCTTCAAACAGATGAAGTACATGATTTGCCTTTTCTTCGATTTTCTGAATATAATGGGCGGACGCTACCTGTATATGTGGGAGATACTAGTAAAAGCATCAAAAAATCAGTACCTAAGGGTTGGAAAATCCCAGTAAATCCAAATGAATTGACTCTGATTTCTAATCAATTATCGTCAATGAATGCTCCTGTAAATAATGATGATGAAAATGAATTATTTCTATATGCCTGTTCTGTTTTTCCTGAAGGTGATGAAACCTTCTCCAATAAAATGGAATCATTTAATCCACTTATTTCTTGGATTTCCTCATCTAACAATACAAGAATTGATCGTTGGGTTAGAATTGGACATCGTCTTCCACATATTTGGTCTAAACTCATTTTACCTGATGAAACTCCCTTAGATCGAATAGTAGATATTTGGAAAAAAGTCCCGATTTCATGGATGAATTCATTTAATCAAAGTGTTTCTAATCGAATAATTTCTGAACAAGAATTACGATCAAATCTGAAGAAATTAACGATGTATGCAAACAATCCCGAAATTAGAGGTTGGGCCGCAGGGCGACTCCTTTCAGTCACTCATTGGTTGAATTCCTCAGAAACCAAAGAATTAGTTCGATGGGGGGTCAATATTTGGTTAGAGTCTCCTCCACTAAGGTGTGCAGACTCATTAGAAGGAGTATTCCATTTATTACAGAAACATCCAGATATTAGACAAGGAGACATTAACGAGATTTCTGATCGTCTAAGACGTTTAGCTTGGTCATTGCCAGAGAATCACGATTTACATCTATGGATTATTCTTTCAGAATGGAATGAGAGGGGCACTCAACCAACGATTGAAACACAAATTTCGTTTATTCAAAATTTACCTTGGAGATGGTGGAAATCCCATTCTGCAGATATGTTAACAATGATGACAGAACATCCACGTGCTCGCAGGTCAATCATTCAAACAAACTTACCTTGGCCTGCAATTGTGTTACGACCAGAAGGTGAAAAATCCTCCTTGCCATTTGGATTTGGAGGAGTACATCCAAAAATTAGACTTTCATTGGCTGACCGTCTAAGACGATTCGTATCTTTGGAGACTTCAGAAACTGTAAATCTTGAATCAATTATTGATATAATCGATTCATTGGACGATCTTAGAGATGAAAAATCTCCTAGGACTGGAAAAACGCATGTACATGTTGGATGGCTCACTCGTCCAGTTGAACAATGGCCTCCATTTCACAGGTTAGGGGATAAATCAGGTGATACATCGATAACCCTAGCAATCGGGGAACGTCTAGGTGAATTTTCCTAATTTACTCGCGATGAATTCATATTTGGCTTTGTTCAGGCTTGTTTGCCCCGACGGCAACACCGCGCTGACGACCTCCCTCGCCGGAAGGAAGGATGACGCCCGGCACCACGTTCGGGGATTATGCCGTCGATCGAAGTTCACGGGGACCATTTGGAATGATCCGTGATGCAAACGACGGCTGGACGGTATATGGGTCCCCAGTTGACCGAATGGAATGATTCATGGGACAACCACACCGTTCAACAGACGTCCTGGGGCAGGGTCAAGCCCATGAGCTACGGCAGTGATACGGGAAGTTACGCCCCGGGACACATTCTTCATCGCATGATTAATTCGTGTCAGCGGTATCGACAACCATGGAGGGTTCAATCGGACTGTTAGGCGGCACATTTGATAGATTACATAATGGTCACCGTGCCCTTATCTTAGGCACCGCATCCGAATGCGATCATTTGCAAATACATGTTGCCTCTGATTTAATGGCAAACAAAAAGGAGATGAATATCCAAGATATTGAGACTAGATTGAATCAACTTGAAGAAATGATAGTTGAGGAATCTCTCAATGCTAGCCTTCATATTTTACATGATGGATATGGACCAGCAGTTTCGTTAGATCCTTGTTCGGTGATTGGTTGTACTGAGGAAACTTTTCCTTCTTGTCAGGAAATTAATCAATTAAGGATGAAAAATGGTTTATCTTCATTACGTATTGTGATAATAAATCACGTTTTAGATGAGGAGGGCGAAATTTTATCCTCATCAAGGATTCGTTCAGGAATTGTTGATCAGACGGGTAAATATTGGATTAAATCCTCGGAAATGATGGTTGAACATATAATGCCAGAAATATTAGATGATGAATTGAAACAACCTATGGGTAAATTATTTTCTGGCCCTCATGATAATCCTAGTATAGCTATGGAATTAGCTTTACAATCTATTTCAGATAACGTGAAAATTATTGCAGTGGGGGATGTAACTGTTTTTTCTCTCCAGGTTGCTAAAAGAGATACTTGGATTTCAGTAATTGACGGAATGACACATAGAAAGAAATGGGATCAATTTGAATTAATAAAAATAGATCAAAATTCTGTAATTAATGCAAAAAACCCTCCTGGTATGCTGACTCCTAGTATTTTCGAGTCATGCTCAAAAGCCATTTCACAATCCGAAAATGTCACGATTATAGTTGATGGAGAAGAAGATTTAGTTCCAATTCCTTTGATATTAATGGCACCTCTAGGTACAGTTTTATTGTATGGGCAACCGAATGAAGGTTTAGTTCTGAGAGAAATTGACATTTCTACGAAATCTCGTGCGAGGCGATTTCTAGATGCTTTTGTTGTGGGGAGTACATCTTGAGTTTAGTTAGTATCACTGTATGTGCTAGAGATGCTGAAGATTGGGTTCATCAATGTCTTTCGTCTCTACTTTCTCAAGATTATCGACCACTAGAGATAATTGCAGTAAATGATGGGTCAGTCGATTGTACATTTGAACGAATGAAGACATTCAAAGAAATGAATGAAGATTCAGACATTGAATTAATAATAATAGATTCAGAGCCTAAAGGCCTATCAGCAGGTCGACAAATAGGCTTAGAACATTCGAGAGGAGAATGGGTTGCGATAACAGATATTGATTGTTGTCCAGAACCTAATTGGATTTCGTCAATGATGTTTGTTAGTGAAGGCCATCCAAATGAGGAGGTAATGGCAGTGACTGGGCGAACTGTGTTCAATGAAGGAACTACTAGAGTTTCTAGACTTAGGTCGAAGGAAATTCATCGAAAATATTCTGGTAGATCTAGATTAACTACTCTTGCAAACGGACCTTGCTCAATGTTTAGGAGAGATGCTTTGATTTCCATAGGTGGATTCAATCCTTCTTGGTTTCATGCAGAAGATATGGAAGTCAGCCTTAGATTAATTGAGCAAGGTGGAATCATTGTCTATTCTCCTGAAGCCTTGGTTAATCATGTCGCTGAAGAAAAAATGTCTATTTTCTTAAGAAAACGAAAGAGAGATGCTAGAGCCCATGTTCGAATCATAATGAAATATGGTTTACGAGGGGGACGTTTGCCAAATGGAACAACCGTAAATCATGATTTTACAGGCGATGCGGTAAGGGCTTCAGTATATTTTCCATTATTTTTATTCACAATATTGATTGTGATATGTTTATCAAAATCATCTCATGAAATTGGTTTTTTCTCTGGCTCAATATTGGGGCTTATTTCCATTCATCCTGCATCTAGATTACGACTCCTCTGGAGTATCTACCTTTGGTTCGGAGTTTTACTAGGCTTTTGTGACTATATTTTCAAAAAGCGAGGACATTAATCTTAATTCTCTGAATTTTCTTCATTGCTTTCAAGCATTGGAAGAATCGATCCAAATCCAATTAGTGGGATGGCAACTGCGTAAACACCTGGATCAACCCACGTATTGTTAGTAATAGACCAGACAAAGTAGAAGGCAATTCCAGATACTAGTAACCATGACCCTAAGGTTACATTAAGTCCCTTTGAGAAGTCAAATAATACCATCCATCTTTCGGGTGAAACTAGAGAGGTAATCCATGACATGATGCCACCTTCTTCTGTTTTATTTAGAATCAATACTCCTAATCCTAGAATGAGAGCTGCAATAATAGTAAAAACAATGTCTCCAGGGCTAACTTCAATCCCATTATGTGGTGTAAAGGTATTTTCCGCTAAAGTGCCGTAAGTGACAAATCCTGCCCAAACCACTTTTTGTCCGGAAGCATATGCTCCAATTAGGATATTTACGACATTCACAATCAAGGCCCAAATGCCGACCATGACTGCTATTTTTCCAAGTAAAGGGGTCTCAGGAATCCAATCAAATTCCATAGATGGTTCAGGACTTTCGTCTTCGGCCATGAATCGCCGACCGTTGAGACCGTCTTAACCGTTGCCAGATAGTTTGAGTTTAGAATTACAACCGTCGTTGAAGTTTGTAGGTTCCATTAACGGCTAAATTAATTGCATCATTATTCTCACACATAATACGTATTGCATCTATTCCTCGTGGAAGAAGACTGGAAACATGTTTGGTCCGTCCTCTTCTACCTAGGCTGACATTTTTCACGTGGGCTAAACTAGCTGAATGAAAGCCATTGATAATGGAAGATAACGAACGAGAAGTCAGTGGTTTCATTCCAGCTAAGTTACATGCTTGTACATATGTCTCCCAGATGGTTCCAGTCGTTTGCGTTAATACTCCATTCCTTTCATTGATGATTATTGATGTCAATGTAAGTTTTTGATGAAGAGGAAGGCCTTGAAGTAGGCCAATTACTCTTTCATGTTCCACTTGTTTATGCGCAGATTGAATATGTTCAATTTCAATAGTATCACTTTGAGCAATTTCTGCACGTAGGGTCGAAACTCGCAGAAGATCAATCGCTCTTCTTGCATCTCCATGTTCTTTAGCAGAAAGATCAGCACAGAAACGCATTGTTACTTCTTCCCAGGATCCTTTTCGTAACCCTACTTTTGCACGCTCTACTAAAATTTGAGACAGTTCGTTGGAACTATAAGGTGAAAAAATGATGTCTTCAGCAGACATTCTTGAGCGAATCGGGCCAGGAATTTTGTCGGTAAATCCAATATCGTTACTAATTCCAATAATTGATGCTCTACTCTGTTTTAGAAGAACATTGAGACTAGTTAAGTCATAGAGCAATTGATCTTCGGAACGCGAAGCTAGTTGGTCCATTTCATCAAGGATTAGAATATGAACTCCTCCTTGTCGATCCATACGTCTAATTGTTTCTGATAGAACTCTATCTGCGGGCCAGCCAGTAAATGGAATGACTTGATCTCCTGATTCTCGGAGTGTTTCTGAAATTCCATGTAGAACTCGATAACGTGTATTGACATGTTGGCAATTGATTTCATGAGTGTAAACTCTACTTCCAATTATTTGTGCTCGTTCTTCTAACTGCTGTGCAACGAATCTTGTTGCAGCAGTTTTTCCAGTTCCGGATGGCCCATAGAGAATCATATTTCCAGGTATATGGCCTTCCAACGCATCTGCAAGATTCATCACCATAGTTCTAATTTGAGAATCTCTATGGTTGAAAGTAGATGGGGAATGGTGAGGGTCAAAAACACGTCTGTCAATAAATACCGAATTTTTCCGACTAGCTGCATCGAAAATATTCGTCATTTCATTCATCTTCCATTGTGTTCAATCAGTCTCGGACTAACCGGCTAAGCGAACGGGACTTACTGTACAGTTGCGTCAATGACTTAATCTTGTTCATGAAAAATCGAATGACGTGCATTTTTTTATGGTTTTGAGATACCCTTTCCGAGGCCATTTAGAGAATAGTAATTCCCGTCTTTTCTAATTTGTAAATCTCACCATCTTCAATTTGTATAGTATTTCTAGCTAATTTGGGCATATTGAACCCAATCTTTTCTTCTTTGCCAGAAGCATAGGAATGTGTAATTAAAAATTGTTTTTCATTATGTAATTTAGCAGCATCTACAATATCTTTAGGAGTATGATGGTAGGGAAAATCATCACCTTCAGGTACCCCCATTTCCAACAAAATAACATCAGAAATAGGTGTTCTCTGATCTATTGATTCACAAGGTCCTGAATCACCTGTATGCAAAAGAACAAATCCCTTTTTATCTCTAAGCAAATAACCGTGAGGATCTGTTTCAGGAGTATGCTTTACTGGAAATCGTTCATAATCCCATCCATTCGCATGTCCGTTATTTTCAACGACCCATTCTACTCTTTCTTCGATAACCTGTTCAAGAGTATTGGGAAATGCTAATGAACAGATTTCTTTCATTCTTTCAACTCCATTTGAATGTAGATGAATTCTGAGTTTTGAATGCCCCTCTCTATCTGAAATAAAACGTCGATCAAGAAGTAGGAATGGCAGGCCAAAAACATGATCTCCATGCCAGTGAGTAATTAGTAAATCTGTAATTTGAGAACTAGATATACCATTTTTTTGCAATTGATGAAGAATTGTAGGGGGTGCATCAATTAAGATTCTATCATCTAGAAGCATACAGGAATGCAATCGCCCGGGAGGGCAGAAGGCATTACCTGAACCCAAAACTCTCAATTTAGAGGCCATGCATTAACTCTGACAGGCCCCTACACATTCAATCTTCCTAAGGAGGTAGATTACGTCATTTCATTGAAATACTGATGACGAACCCGACCAAACGTAAGAGGGATTTAATTGGCCGATTACTCAAACAAAAACCCATACCCATCTAAGATTACTGTTAATCATATATTGAATGGTGATAATTCAAAGAAAGAAACTAGACATATTGTTTTTGATTTAGGAGATTCTGGATTAGAATACAAAGCAGGAGATGCTCTTGGTGTATTTCCAACGTGCCCTCCTGAATTAGTAGATTCCTTACTTGAAAAATTAGGCTGCCCCCCAGATCAGATTGTAGTTGTAAAAAATGAAGAGATGGAACTACGAAAAGCTCTCCTTTCGAAGTGTGAGATTCATAGACTTTCCAAGCGATTTATTGAGGGGTTATCTCCTCATTTTTCATCCTCTTCATCAGGAATTCAGATGAGGATAGTTTCTCGATCTAGGAGAGATTCGTCAGGATCAATTATTGAAGATTGGAAATCATCATCCGATGATGATTTGCCTGAATATTATTCTCCTCTTGGACCTATTGATGACCCGGAAAAGGCTCTTTGGACCTCTTTGGTTAATGATCCTCAAATGATGGAAGATTATATCTGGTCTAGAGACTATCTTGATTTCTTTGGAGATTTTCCTAATCTTCGTCTTGGGGCGCAAGAATTTGTTGATGCGGTTGATTCGCTAAAACCTAGACTGTATTCCATTGCATCATCTCCAGATTTTGAATCTGGAACAGTGCATTTGACTGTTGGAATCGTTCGTTATTCACATCATGAAAGGGATAGAACTGGTTTAACCACTGGTTTCTTGGCAGATCGTTGTCCTGCAGGAGATTCAATTGCCCCTGTTTTCATGTCACCAACTAGAAGTTTCGTTCTACCTGAAGATGGTTCTACAGACATTATTATGGTTGGACCTGGCACAGGAATAGCACCATTCCGAGCTTTTCTTCAGCAGAGAGAAATTGATGCTTCTACTGGGAAAAACTGGTTGTTTTTCGGAGATTGGACCGAAGAAGGTGAATTCTATTATCGAGATGAAATCGAATCATGGTTATCTTCGGGGAATCTTGAGAGGATTGATTTAGCATGGTCTAGAGAAGGTGACGAGAAAGTCTATGTTCAACATTTAATGGCAAAAAACGGAAAAGAGATTTGGTCACGAATCGATGCTGGAGGGTATTTCTACGTCTGTGGGGATAAGAACTACATGGCAAAAGATGTTCATCAGACATTAATTGATATCTGTGCAGAACATGGAAATATGTCATCTGATGAAGCGCTTCAATATGTTGAACGAATGATGAAAGATGAAAAGAGATACCTTCGAGATGTATATTGACCCGATTTCATCATCAACCTGTTTGTTCCTCGCAACATCATGTTCAACCGGGTGTTGGTTGCGAATAGGGGCGAAATTGCTCTCAGAATTGGACGCTCCTTGCGTTCTTTAGGTGTCGAAGTTTGTATGATTTATGGTCGTGAAGATCGCCTATCTACTCCTGTACGTTTTTCCGATGATTCTCGTGCAATTTTACGCTCAAATCCATTGGATTCATATTTGGATATTGAGGCAGTGATTCAGGCTGCTAAGTCCATGGGGGTTGATGCAATTCATCCGGGATATGGATTTTTAGCAGAAAATGCAGAATTTGTTCGAAGATTGGAAGAAGAAGGAATTACATTCATTGGCCCTTCTTCAGAAGTTATTCGATTACTTGGGGATAAAATCGAAGCAAGAAAAGCAATGGAAGCGGCAGGTCTACCAGTTGCAAAGGGGAGTAGTGAGCCCGTATCATCTACAGATGAAGCCGTATCTCTAGCCTCAGAAATAGGGTATCCTGTAATTATCAAAGCAGCCGCAGGAGGAGGGGGAATTGGAATGCAAATCGTCCACGATGCATCTGAGTTTTCATCCGCTCTGAATTTATGCCAATCAAGAGCTAGAAGTGCATTTGGTGATGATCGCGTTTTCGTTGAGAAATATATCGAAGGAGCCCAACATATTGAATTTCAAGTACTAGCAGATGGGAAAAATGCGATTCACTTTGGAGAAAGATTCTGTAGTATCCAGCGTCGTCATCAGAAATTATTGGAAGAAGGCCCTTGGCTTTCTGACGAAGTTCGCTCAGAAATAGGTGCAAAAGTATGTGCTGGTGCAGAAGCAGTTGGATATCGCGGTTTAGCAACTTTTGAATTCCTTAGAGATTCTCACGGTGATTTCTATTTCCTTGAGGTAAATCCTCGAGTGCAAGTAGAGCATACGGTTACTGAGATGATTACTGGAGAAGATATGGTTCAACTTGGGATACGTGTGGCAGCAGGAGAATCCCTTCCTCTTTCTCAAGAAGATGTAAATTTCAATGGACATGCTATTCAATTCCGTATCAATGCAGAAGATCCACTGAATTTCGTTCCTTCACCGGGTAAGCTATGGGAATGTCACTTCCCAGGAGGTGTTGGAATTCGTGTTGATACACATGCCCATGTTGGTTATGATATGCCAGGTTGTTTTGATTCATTACTTGCAAAGATGATTGTATGGGGGAAGGATAGAGATGAAGCAATAGCTCGAAGCCGAGCGGCATTAACTGAAACAGTAATTATTGGAGTAGATACAGTAATTCCCCTTCATCGTTCAATATTGGATGAAAGAGATTTTTTGGAGAGAAGGGTAACAATCCGTTACTTAGAGAATCATCCAGATATTCTTTGAGAGTAAATCTCAACCCAGTCTTCTCATTCCAGGATATTGGCTATTATCTTCTGAATGTTTTGTAGGGTTCAAATCTTCTAATTTCAGTAGATTTGTCTCTGGGGGTACATCTTGTTCTGAGATTGTTGCGGCAATAGATTTCATAGCTGCAGCATATCCATCTCCTTTAGCATCTCCACCTGAATTTTTTGTCATTGATTCCATAGCAATCGAAGAGCGTTGAGCTTGATGATCTTGGTCACTTCTTAGCCTTAGTAACCCCATTGCTCTCCTAGATGCGCGATGAGGATTAAATGATCGGAGTAAGTTGATTACTGTACTTGATCTACTTCTAGTTGGTTGTTTGATTACTAGCCTTGATTGGTGGTCAGGGCGTCTTAACATTCGAGAAAAACTCGGATAATTTTCCAATTCGTTAGGCATGTCATCCATTGAATTATCACAAATAATTTCTGCTTCTACTATTTCGTTTCGCTTTGCATCTGCCACAAGTCCACTAGACTGACACTCTTCTCTGACCGCATTTGTAGATGGAGGAGGTAGAGAAGATGCTGATGGTAGTCCGAACTGTTCTTGCGCTTGTCGAATAAGTTGCATACTACTTGGTTGTCTTGTAGGAACGGGGAGTGTTCTTTGATCTCTTTGATTTAATGATGTGACTTCTGCATAGGTTCTTTGTGCTATTTCGAGATCTTCTTGTATTGATGGCCTTCCGTAGTTTGGAGAAAAGGTCTCAGTATCATTTTGTTCAATATCCCCGAATAAATCTCCAAAGATGCCACCATCTGAAATTGATGTTCGTTCTTCAATAATCGGGACATCAAAAGCATTTGATGCATTTCTAAAATCATTGGAAGTATTTGTTAGAGCAACATTTGCTCTTTGTCTATGTGCTGATCCGAAAATTCCTGTTTCTGGCATCTTTTCAGCAGAATCTTCCATCGAAAATGTAGGGCTTGGTGTATCAAAAATACTTGAATCGAAAGAGAAAATATCATCTTCAACTGGTTGAATTTCTGTTTTTTCCGTACGTGTCTCTCTAAATCCTCCAATACCTGCATGGGTAGCCAATGCCTTTGCAAGATCCATTTCATTGTTCATACGGGATACAAATTCTTCGTGAAGTGAGGGCTCTAAAGAGGATTCAACAATCAAAGCCTCTCTTGTTTGAGAAAGTGTTGACCCATCAAGCATCATTTCTATGTATTGATTTAGTCGAATTAGATTCTCTGTTCTTCCTAGAATTCGATATCTATCTCCATTTGTAGCATCGATGTTCAGTTGATCCTTTCGATATAATAACCAAATTAGAATAATTATTGCTGAAATCCCTATTGGATATATATTCAAATTTTGAGGCGCAAGCCTAACCCCATAAACCATCAATAACATTGAGAAAACGGCCCAACCCCACGGAATTCCAGCTTTGGAGGTCATTCTAATCGATTCTAAAGCAGATAGATTCAATCTGATTCCACGTCCGTCAGAACGAGATAATTTCAATCCATCATCAGAAAGTACAGTGCGAAATCGCCCTTCTATCCCGACCAGCCGAAGAGAGCCGAAAGATTCGGCATCCTCCTCATCTGGTCGGACCCCATTGGGTCCTTCTTCAGAGTGCATCCAGAAGGAAGATGTTCACTTTTGACTTATACATTTTATCTTTTTTTGAGGTAAAATTGGTCGTTTGTTACATTCATCCAATTCGCCAATCATTGTTTTTTCATATTGATCGCATGGCCAAGAATCCTCATAGGGACAGAATCTAATTGACTCAGAATTAATCTCCTATCTGATTCGCTTCTAATTGTTAGAGGGGAATCCCATTCAATGATAATTTTCTGATTCTCAATATCTTTTACTCGACCTACTACAAATTGTAAATCAGTGGAAGCATGTATTACCATTCCAACTTCAATCTCTCTTTTTTGAAATGGTGCTCTAACAAATTCGAGTGAACTAGAATTATGGGTTTCAAACATCACTTCATCTCCATTCACCGACAAGAGAACACCTCGTTCCAGAGCACCATCTTTCATGTTTCTAATCGCCACTCCGACTCGATCCCCGGAATTTGCAACATCTACGTCAACATCCATTACCTGTAAGGATCGAATCACTCCTGAATATCCACCTGGAGTAACTAGAATATTGTCGTGTTTATTGATTGAACCACTTTGAACGGTCCCTATTGCTACTAAACCAACTCCCTTGACATTGAAATGTTGATCTACAGGGACGCATGACTTTTTTGAGGACCTTTCGCTACGTACTTCAGCCAAGTCATCAAGAAATTCCCATGCAATTTCCTTAATTTGATGAGGGTCAAATTTTTCATTAATCTTCCATGATTGCAATCCTGCTTGTATCAATATTTTATTGACTTGTTCAGGATCTACCCATCCTCCTTCTTCAGGGTTGATTACAACTAATCCTCTTTCTATTCCAGCAACACTTGATGCGACTAATACTTCTCCTAGGGACGCATCGACTCTTTGAATTTCAATTATTGCAGCATCTGCAATATCTAAACTTGCTAGTAATGGTCTGAGCCTTTCTGGATGTTTCCTAGGTCTAAGGAAAGTCAGAGCATCTTGGGATCCACCTCGTTGTTCTTTGAAGATATATGATTCAACATCCCTATCATCTGTTCTTTTTCCCAACTCTCTAGCAAATGATTCTTCAGAGAAGCATAAGATATTCAATACTGACATATTTTTTCACACCATTAATTCATCAGTTATGAATCTGAACGTTTCATGGCATTTCTAGCATCTTGAGCACGCTTCCATAATTTCTTTTCATCATCAGTAGATGGAGAAAATTGAGGGATTGGAATAGGTCTCATTTGCGAATCAATTGCTACCATGAAAAAGAAACCTTCACAGATTTCTTCTCTTTCCCATTCGCTTCGATTTAATCTTCGTGCAATTACATGAACTCCAGCGGTATGGGTACTTGTGTGGACAACAGTTGCCGTGGTTTCGATTAAATCACCTTGAAAAGCTGGTCGTTTGAATTTTAGGGCATCGATAGAGACAGTAACAAATTCCCTATGTGCAAATTTGCTTGAAACCATTCCAGCGGCAGTATCCATAATACTGAGCAATCTACCTCCGAATAGGGTATTATACGAATTAGTATGTTGTGGAAAAACCTCATCCATCTTTGTGACTGGTTCAGTGGAATATGGCTCGTTCATTGGTACTCCGTCGTAGCCCCTATCATTTCAATAAAGCCATTATCTAGGGGCTTGAACTGTGATTATTGGTAGATTTTGTTTTGCCACGATATTTCGACGAGGATGGGTGGGAGTTTTAAGGCGGTGAAACATCCACGGTATACCCACCGTACGGTGTGGAGTGGTAGAAAATGAATGGAACGAACAGAACCCAACGCACGCTGGCGATTTTTATTACTGTGTTAATGTTGACAATGGGGTTGGCTCAAGCCGCTTCGGTGAATACTTATTCAAATGGTCAATCGAATGTCGATATTTCGTTAGATGACCCCTCAACGTATTCCGATTCCGTATCGGGTTCAATCAGTTTACCAGAGGGTGAAACAGTAAATGCAGCAGCAATGGAAATTTCTACAGATTCTGTAAATTATGGTTATGCTGAACGCTATGATGCTTATTCAACAGGTTATGGCGCTTACTTGTGGAATCCATTGTACAATGGTGGTTTTACTCAATATTCTTCTACAAGCGACTTTACAGAAGACGACTCAACACTTTCTCTCTTTTCTCTCGGATACAATCAAGATTTCGAGTACCCAGTAAATTTCAATGTAGGGCCTCCAATAAATGGAATGCCTGAAAATAATTGGGAAATTGGACAAGTTGAGAATGGTTTCCCCATCAACCGTTGTGGTTCAGGAGACAGTTGTTACGGTACAGATTTCGATAGTGTTGATTATCGATCATCGATGGGCGAGTATCAATACGAATTGACATCTGAATCTGTGTATGTTTGGTCAGGTAAGTCTTCAGCATCATTCATGTCCTTCCATAATTTGTATTACAGAAGCGCTGGAGCTGGCACTAATGTATACTACGAAGACTGTGCATATGTGATGATTCAGTCTTCAACCGATGGTTCATCTTGGACTCAGTTTGAGTTTTTGCCATTGGATTTGTCGAATACCACTGGGATTTCAGGTGGGAATGGAATTTATCAACGCGGAACATCTGTAAATCAGATTACTACAAAATGTAACAAGGAAACATTCCCAACGGGTGCTAGTATGATTGGTGGTACCTCTAACAATTCACAAACAGCTAGTTCTGGAGGATGGGCTAATGTTGGATTAGATCTATCTCCTTATGAAGGAGAATATGTAAGATTGAAGTTCGTGTTGGAGAAGAATGATGTAAGTGATCCACCAGTAAGTCCTGAGCTTCAGGGATGGTATATCGATGCACTTAGAATTGGAGATTCATTACCTCAGTCAGGGAGTGTAACTTTCCGAACCTTTTCCAGCAGTTCTACTTCGGGTACTAATTCACCCAATGGATTCGGTTTCTTAAATCTCGATGCTACAGTTCCTGGTGATGGTTCATTGACAATAGATGTATTACAGCCTGGAAGCAATAATATAATTTCAGATAGGAATGGAAATACCCTTTCCGGCCTTTCTGGTTCAATCATTGAACTCTGGGATATAGATACTGATGCTCACCCATCTATTGATCTTAGATTTAATTTCAATTCAGGAATTAATCGATTGAATACTCCAGAATTATTCAGTTTCAACATTGGAACACGTTTTAGTTTTGGATTTAATTCAACCATGGGTCTTGAACAATCGAGTGGGATGTTAATGCCTGGGAAATGGATTAGTTCACCAATGTCTGATTCCTATGCCGGTGTTATTCCTCTATGGGAAGATTCTAGTTTCTCCCCTCCATTAACAAGAATTGGATTTACGAAGACAGTCACAGCAATCAAACCATACGTTTCCGATGACTGCCCTGATGGAACTGCTTCAATTCAGATTATTGCAAATAATCCTCTAGCAATTCCCGGCCCTATGCCTATGATAACTGTAGCAAATAATACTCGATATGAGTTTTCTGCAGGAGTTCAAGGGTTTGGAGTTAGGGCGAATTATTCTAGTGTTCAATGTGAATTAAGTGGAATACATGCCGATCTAGAATTTGCTCATTATGCCTCTGGTGTTTCGTTGGATGTTGCTGGAGACGGTGATATCGAGTGGGGTATGCTGGAATCTGCCTTTGGCTCATTTGGTGAACAGAGAATGTTCAGAACTGGAACAGTAGATGGTGAAAATGTTGGTTCTTCATCCTCGACAGTTACTTTGACAGCAGGTGGATCTGGACAAGGTGCAACATTTATGCTTCCTAGAGGCGCAGATGTTACAAATGCCTTAATCGGTTTTGAAAATAATCAAATTGAAGATGCAACAATCTATGTTGCTGCTGCCGCACAGGAAACAATGATTGCAGACATTCAAGATTATTCTGATTATGTTCCAGGTTTAGTTGTCAACGAATTTTCTGACTTTGAATCCGCATTGAATGATCTTCTAAATCTTGATGAAACAGTAGTTCCCACTTCATGGGAAGATGATTTTGGAAATGAATGGATACTTTTCAGAATGAAAGTAGAGAGTGCTACTGCTACAATTGGTTCAACAATTACTTTCAGAGATTTATTCATCAATTATGATTGGCAACGTGTAATTTCAGATGGAAATAATTTAGCTCGTGAATTATCTCAGGGTGTTGCTATGGGTAATGCAGTCGGAGGTAGTGTAGATGTTCCAATGAAATGGTCTTCAGATACGGGTGGTGGAATTTCACTTGGTCAATTGAGTATTACTACCAGTACTGGACATTCAAGCACGATTTCTCTAACAAATGGATTTTCAGGATTGTATGATGACGGCAATATCTACGAGATTGTGACAACTCACTCTGTAACCAGCCAAGGCCAGAGTCTTTCTGGAGCCTCTTTGTTGATGGAAACTTCTCGAGGAAATATTGAGTTACAATATACTATTTCCAACGACACATTTTGGAAGGTATCTGACCCAGTCGATGGTATTTCATTAGCTGTAAGTGTAACATCTGGTACTGATCCGTTCCAAATTAACTGGAGATTCCGTGTATCTTCTGAATGGGATGATACAGCATTTGTTCAGATTTATTCTTCTTCAATTAGTGATACAGGAGTTGTAGGATTGCCTGCTGCAACCTCATTACAACCGTCAATAGGTAATGCCGTTGAAAATGATGCTAGCATTACAGATTTCAGAGTCTATAATCAAGCGAATATTGAACAGACTGACCTTAACGATGTAAAGAGTAGTCAATCTCTAGTTCTAACTGGAAAGGTACGTTTCCAAGATCTTGATATTTCTCCGGATCCATCGAATTATTTCCTTGTTCTTGAAGAATTGAATACGTCTAATACTCAGACCGAGGAATGGTTGGAAGTTGACAGAACAGGTGGAACAGTTGGAGGAGACTTCACTTGGTCTCCAACTTTACCTTCCCAGACTGCCGGATCTAGGACATACCGTTTTAGAATGGCTAATTTCACTGGTGGAGATCAATTATGTCCACCTGTAAGCTACAATCCAGATATGGATTGTGCAATTAGAATGCAGGTTTCTATGGATCCATTGCCTCCTCAATTAGTGAACATCAGCGTAATGGATGGAGCTACTTGGAGAGATTTAGGTGACAATACTTGGATTCCTGCTAGGAATTGCCAAACTTTCAGAATCGTTGTTCGAGATAACCCACTTGCTCCAGATTCACTTTTCCTCAATTATTGGGTTGAGAAAGATCATGATACTAATCTTGATCGAGTTGCAGATATCGGAGAGTACGCCCAAGTACCTCTAGTTCGACAAACTGTAAGCAATGAATCAGTTTACATGATTGATAATCAAGGGACTCAATGTATCAGTGATATCGCCAATCAGGGTCTAATGAATAGTCCATTGGTTAGCCTGTTCATTTCAGGAACTGACGTTGGTGGTAATTCAGTAACCGGTTCTGGTTCACCTGGTATTCCATTTGATTTGGTGACTTACCAAGCTATGGCCTCTGTCCAAGCGAGTGTTTCTTCTTTCAAAGTTCAGGATGGATATGGAACTGAATTAACCAGTGCAAATACCACAATGTATGGTGGAAATTTGTATCATCTAAGAGTAAGAGGTTCAGATGGAAACGGATGGGGTGACATTGCCCAGGTTCGAATTAATTTGAATCCAATCGTCGCGGGTGATATGGTCATCAATTATTGGCCTGCAAATGATACTGCATGGACTGATTCTAATTGGATTACAATTATGGATTTAGAATCCGACGGAGTAGGTCCTGAGATGCGAAGATTAGATGGTGGCGTATTGATTGATCCTTTTGAAACAGATTTCATTTTGGATATTCCAATAGTTCTTGATTGGTCAATTTCTACAGTACCTGGAATTGTTACTCCTCAAGTTGAAGTTACTGACTTTGATCCAAACAATGGGGGTTGGACCACTATTTCGTCACAAACAGGGAATTATAACCAGAGATGGAAGTATTCTGATGACTTCAAACTTGATCGTTCAACATTTACTGTTGAAGATACAATTGGTTTCATTACACCAGATGTCGGTAATCGCGATGCAGGTTTCGTTTATCCTGGAGATATGCTTCGAATTAGTGGACAATATGCTTTCTCAGAGAGACTCTCTGATGGGATCATCATTAATCCTCAAATTCCTCTAATTCTACGAATTGAACAACAAGAAGTTCAACCTGATGGAAATAAAGGATTTTTCTATGCACCTTCCCAAGTATATGATTATCCATTTGATAATGGTACGTTCGAAATTTTGCATCCAGCGCCCACACAATCGAATGTTTTCACTTTCACCTTCTCTTTGATTGGCTTACCTTCCGGTGCTTCAGATGGTACGTTGCCTATTGACAGTATATTCTATGTCAATGTAGACAGTGAGGCACCAAGTGCTGCAAATACTGGTTCATGGGAGATAACAGATGAAAATTCTGAGGAAATTGGACCCGGAATTATTTCTTCAACACAATTTGATTGTGTTTCTGTGAAGGCCTTCATTAATGAGCGACAAAAGTTGCAAGAAGGTGATGTAAATCTAAATTGGATGTATTTCAAAGATGGAGGAAATTGGACGGAATTCTATCAGGCATTCCCTGGAATTTCACATTTCACCGTTCCAATGAATTTGGATACAAACTCGGACCCTATTCGAGCTTCTGTGAATTGTGTAAATCTCTGGAATGCAACATTGCCTAGTGATCTTAGTGGAGTTGAACTCCGTTTCTGGATTTCCGGAACCGATTCAGCAGGTAATGGAATTTCTGGAGCAGGAAATTATCTGAGTGGTTTCGATGGAGGCGTTTTCGAGTTAAGATACGAATCAGCAAGTTTTGAAATTAAGAATTTAGTAGTTTCAGATAACACTCCTGCAGTAGGTCAAAGTTTAGATTTAATTGCTACAGTAACAAACAATGGAAATAAAGCAGGTTACTTTACTTGCAAGGTTGTTACAGTTGTAGGTGGCCAAGTACAGTCTTCCAGAGATATAACTACTCCAATTGAGATTCAGCCTTTGGAAGATTACTCTTGGAGAATCGAAATGGGTGATTTCGCTACACCACAGGTGAATGTGAAGTATCAAATTGTAAACAATGATACTGGAGAAGTCATTGCTGAATCAACAACTTTCCCAGTTACTGCAGAATCTGATGATGCTGCTGGATTTGATGCTGCTACAATTGGATTGATTGCCTTATTGGCGATTTTGTTAATTGCTGTGGTGGTCGGAATTCTAGTCTTTGTTCGTAGAGGTAGTGATGATGATGATGACTTCATTGAGGATGATGATTTCTTGCCGGAAGGAGAAGCAGTTTCTCCATTGAAGGCACGTTCGCCACCTTCTAGAGGCCCGCCAGGACGAGGTCCTCCTAAGCAGGAGGAGACTGAAATGGAAAAGGCTCTCCGTGAGTTCACATTCTGGGATGAAAACACTATCCAAGGTTACTTTGACATGGGTTGGTCGATTGATCAACTAAGGGATTGGTTAGCAGAGCAGAACAAGTGAGCATTGTATGTCTAATGACATTTCTTTGGATTGGTTCCCGGTTAACTGGGAAGATCCTAAAGGTGGTATTGTTCGACTTATTCCCTTTTCTCCGTTAGTTGATTTTTCGGAATCCGTTGGAGAATGGCATGGTTTGGCTTTGATGGCATCATCTGAAGATCCCGAATTATGGAATGATCAATTCAAGGAAGAACAAGATTCTCCAAATATTGTTAGAGATGCGATGATTGCTCAAATGGGTCATTCTGGAAGAATGGTTAAAGAAATGACATTTTTGGAAAGAGAATCTATTGGTAAATTCCCTGATCCAATCCCGTTTAAGTTATTCCAGTTAGCAGAATCGAAGATTAAACCAGTATGGTTTCTAGAGCCTGATTTGGATGATGAAAATTGGGTGGAATTGACATTAGAGGGTGTTGACCAACGAACTAAATTATGGAATTTAATCAAGAGTATTGGTTCAGGAAGAAAGATGATGAAAATTGCCCGGATTTTTGCAGAAGCAACATCTCCTCATTCTGATGATTTGCAAATTCATATTGGAGCATCTCTTTCTGCAGCCTGGTGGGTTGTTGAAACCAATCATTTGACAGAAGATTTGCACACACGAATAAATCATAGAATTGCATCTAGAATTAGAGGATCTCTGTTTGGCCTATGTCAGCATCTCAATGGACAGATTGATGATGAGGAGTCGGTGGTGCTTCTCGTGCCGGTGCCTATGGTTCGCTTACAAGGGGTCCTTTCAGCTCTTGATGGCCTACCTGAATCAGAGGAAATGAAACAGGAGGAAGAATGATGTCGGGACCTGAAGTTGTAATTGAAAATCAGGTGTTCAGATTTGTAACTCCAGAATCTTTAGATTCAGATTATATCGTTAATGAAGTTGGAGCTGTTCGTTCAGGTAATTTGTTGGTCAAACAACTTAGAGATCCGCCTTACACGATATTGATTGATGCTTCAAAACAATCGATTACAGTTCATGGTTCGACGAAAGAGGTACTTGCCCGAATGGCTGTTTCTGAAATCCTTCTTGGATTAGGACTTTCAGACGCCGGCCTCAAAACTGAGATTGGCCCGGTTACATCTTCATGTTCTATGCCTTCACCAGTAGATCTTGAGAGGGCTGCAGATGTTCTATTATCTGCCCGTCTTGAAAAGAACTTGGATGCACTTCGAATAGCAGATACACGTCATGAATTAGAAGTACTAATTTTTAGAAATGGTCGAACTGTGATTCTCGATGCAATTAGTAATCGTATTGCACAACGAGCCGCAGAATACTGGATGAAGCGCTTCCAACGTCTCCGACTCTTCAAATGAGGGTGGATAATGGAAGATTTTGTTCATTTTTGGGATGGTGAAAAATGGAATGGTCCAATTACTGATGGGCATATGCATTTAGATCGTAAGGGGCGTTGCTTAGATGCTGCCTATGATTTTGAAAAATCAGGTGGTACGAGACTGATTCTTGTTCACAAACCGGATTTTTCTCAGTTGCCACAAAATATTGGTGATGTATCTTCGGCATACATCGAAACATTGTCAATTGCAAATGAGGTTAGAGAATCAACTGAAATTCAAGTTCAGGTAGTTTTGGGACCACATCCAGTTGTATGGGTACATCAACTAGAATTATTAGGGGAAGAAATGGCAACTGAACTACATTTATCCTCTATTGATTTAGCTTTAGAATATTTTCAGTCAGGGGATTGTGTGGCTATCGGTGAGATAGGTAGGCCTCATTTTCCAGTATCGTCTAAAGTATGGAATTCTGCCAATAAAATGTTAGAAGATATATTGGAAAAATGTGCATCATACAATGCCCCTGTTCAATTCCATGTAGAAGATCGTGGTTCAGAAACATGCACTGAACTCAATGAAATTTGTACTTATGCGAATTATCCATTATCTATTGCATTGAGACACTATGCTCCAGCTAATGTGTCTCCTGTTTTCACATCTGAACTTCCAGTTTCAGTAAGTATGGGCAGAGGGTCTATTGAGAAAATTGCTTCAACAGTTGATGCAGATTTGTTATCCAAAGGAAAACACCCTCCAATACTTATGGAAACAGATTATCTTGATGATCCGAAACGCCCTGGAGCAGTTCTAGGTCCACGTACTATTCCAAAGAGGACCAATGAACTTGGAAAATATCTCCAAACACCACAAGAGGATGGAGGAATGGGTTGGAATCAACAGAAAATAGCTGAATTTCTATGGAAAATTCACAGGGTTTGGCCAGATATGCTGTACGGCGAATGTAGGTGATTAGCGGCTCATCTTTCGGCAACGGTCATATGCGTCCAGTGACCGACTTAGATAATCGGGGGGGTTTGTTCGATTCCATGTTGGAACTAGAGGGAAAGACCGCACTAATTTTTGGTGTTGCTTCTGAGGATTCGATAGCATGGGCAATTTGCCAACATTTGGCTAAAGCTGGGTGTAAATTAATCCTAGGATATCAACCAAGATATCGTAGTAGGTTGTTCCAGTTAAAAGATCAATTAGATTCGATCGACTCCTTCTATCCTTGTGATGTAGCAACTGATGAGCAAACCAAGGAATTTTTCGATGAATGGCAAAAAGAGTCTCCTGGTTCTAAGGCAGATATTGTGGTTCATGCAATTGGATTTGCTCCTCGAGAAACATTCGATAGACATATGTTATTCAATGAAATGGACTCAATAGATCTGGCAATGAGGATTAGCGCTCATTCGTTACAACGATTGATGAGGCATTCTGTACCTTATCTTAATGATGGATCATCGACAATCACTCTGACATATGCTGCCAGTACTCGTTATGTTCCTAACTATGGTGTGATGAGCGTCGCTAAAGCAGCATTAGAGTCATGGGTTCGAGAATTGGCCGCGCGTTTAGGTGAAAACGGCCATAGAGTCAATGCAATTTCTGCAGGCCCTATCAAAACACTAGCTGCAGGAGGGATTCCCGGTTTTGATAGAATTTTGAATCATGTTGAGCGCAATTCTCCATTAAGGCGGAATACTACACAAGACGATGTAGCAGGAGCAGCAGTTTGGCTCGCAAGCCCTCTTAGTGGAGCTGTTACCGGGCAAATTTTGCATGTTGATTGTGGATATAGTATCACTATGGTTCCGGAGAGCATCAATGATTGAGGTGGGGAAATGCAACTGGACGAACCTCCTCAGGACCCCTTTGAACCAATTGCTATTGTTGGCTTAGGGGCAATTCTCCCAGATTCTGATGATGCAGATGCCTTTTGGCAGAATGTAATAAATGCAAATGTGTCTATTAGAAATGTCCCTGAAGGACGATGGATTGTTTCAGATCATTGGCAAGAAGGAGGTCCAAAGAATATACCCGAAGGGAAGACATATTCTTTGATTGGTGCATTTGTTCAGAATTTTGAATTCGATTGGAAACGCTGGCGTGTTCCACCAGGTACCTTATCTCAAATAGATCTTAGTCAACAGTGGGCAGTCGCAGTTTCTGCTGCTGCTTTGGAAGATGCAGGATATTTAGGTGAAGAATCAGAAAGAGAAATTCCTAATTCTAGAACTGGAGTTGTATTTGCAAATGCCTTGGGGGGGGAGAATCGTAATCTCTCGAATCATCGGGTTTGGGCAGATTCCTTCGCTAGGAAAGCAGTACTAGCAGGGATGCCTGAAGGCTCGGTAAATGAATTCAAGGAATCAATTACTGAAGGTTTGCCGAGAGTTGATGAAGATACTATGCCTGGAGAATTAGCAAATGTAGTCGCAGGCAGAGTTGCAAATTTACTCGATCTCCAAGGTCCAAATTATGCTACTGATGCTGCATGCGCTAGTACCTTTGCTGCAGTATTAGATGCTTGCCGCCTCCTTCAATCAAGGCAAGTAGATCTGATGATTGCTGGTGCATCTGATCGAACAATGGATCCTGCAACATACGCTAAGTTTAGCGCGATAGGAGCTCTCTCTGCATCACATTCTACACCCTTTGATGCCGATGCTAATGGATTTGTAATGGGAGAAGGCGCCACGGCATTTGTTCTGAAAAGGCTAGATGATGCTATAGATGATGGTGACAGAGTTTATTCTGTTATTCGTGGTTTAGGTGCAAGTAGTGATGGGCGTGGAAAAGGAATTACTGCACCTAGCACGCGAGGCCAGATCCAAGCTTTAGCCAGAACCTATCAACAGGCAGGATATGGTCCGAATTCTGTTGAATTAATCGAAGCCCATGGAACAAGTACTGTTGTGGGTGATGCTACTGAACTCACTTCTTTAGCGGAAATTTTTGGAGATAATGCTCCAGTTGGAAGTGTAGCGGTTGGATCAATCAAGAGCCAAATTGGACATCTAAAGGCAGCTGCAGGAGGAGCCGGACTTCTGAAAGCATCATTTGCTTTACATCATCGAACAATACCTCCATCAGCAGGTTTTTCAAAACCTAATGAGAGTCTGGATTGGCAAAGTATTCCCTTTTTTGTTCCAATTGAAGCCCGTGATTGGCCTAAGCCGAAAACACACCCTAGAAGAGCATCAGTTAGTGCATTTGGTTTTGGAGGGACCAACTTTCATTGTGCTTTGGAACAATTTGATCCAGATTTTCATTCTGCTTTAGTTTCAGAATGGAAATTACGAAGAGATGCATATTTGATGCGACCGAAAGCAGGTTTTTCTGAAAATGTTCTTAACAGCGTTTTGAAGAAATATGGAATTGAAGATAGGAGTGCATTTCTTAGTCATGCAGGAAATTTTGATGCCGATGGTAATGAATACTTGACTCGAAAAGAATTAACTGCAGCCGCCGATTCCTTTTCAAACGATAAAAAAGGGTTGGACTGGGAGGAACTTAAGAGTATAGAGGGGGGTTTACTTCTACTTAATGCAAATGACAGTTCCAGTTTGCTCGAATCCCTTACATCACTAAGATCTGAATTTTTCGATGGTTCACCTAACTTTGATTCCGATCCATCAGGAAAACGACTTTCTTCAGTACTCCCTAATATTTCGAAGAATTTTGAAGCGAAGGGGATCCGTCTTGCAATTGTTGCAAATTCTTGGGAGGTATTGGATAAGAGGATGAAGATGGCATCAGAATCCTTGGAAGATCCAAAGAAATGGATTTTCCTAGCTAAACAATTCATTTTCATCTCTGATTCTCCTCCAAATCAGAATCAGTTGCTTGCCCATATGTATCCAGGTCAGGGTAGTCAATATGTTGGGATGACTCATGATCTTTCCAAGAGATTTGGAATAATTGGAGATACTTGGAAAGAAGCTGATATTGTGATGCACGATATCATTGGAGAACCCCTTTCTGAATTTGTTCTGCGTTCAAACCTTACAGAAGAAGAAAATGCAGATGCTGAAAATAAATTGAAACAAACTGAATATACTCAACCAGCAATGCTAACCGCTGATTTAGCGATTGAAAGATTACTCAATCAACATGGTATTCATCCAGATATGGTAGCAGGACATAGTCTTGGAGAATATGCTGCCTTGATGGTATCTGGTATTTTACGGTTCGAAGATGCACTTCGTGCTGCTGCCGCTCGAGGAACAGAGATGGGTAGTGTTGAGGTTCCAGATCGTGGAATCATGGCATCAATCACTGCGCCATACGATGTTATTGAATCAGTATTAGATTCAGTTGATGGGTATGTGATTTCAGCTAACAAGAATTCTCCGAATATGACAGTGATAGCTGGAGAGACTGAACCAATGCGTGAAGCCATGAAACGTTTCGAAGAAGGCGGTGCAACTGTAATTCAACTTCAGACAAGTCATGCATTTCACAGTCGAATAGTTGCACCTGCTAATGAGCCACTTCGCCGCTTCTTGGAAGGATTAGAAATCTCTCTTCCTTCGATTCCTATTACTGCTAATGTCGATGGTTCATTCTATCCAAATACTGTTGGCGAGGGGCAGGATGTCAAAGAGGCGATTCTGGAAAAATTAGCGCCACAGATGTCTTCTTCCGTGGAATGGACTTCCCAAGTAGAATCGATGAGAGAAGCCGGTGCTCGTATTTATTTGGAAGTAGGTCCCAAGAGAGCACTTGCTCTTTTTGCTAGTCAGATTCTTGATGAAGAGGAATGTATGGTTAATATTACCAATCATCCAAAGGCAGGCGGAATTACTTCCTTCTTTGGAGCATTAGGGATGCTTGCTGTTGCTGGAAGATGTCCTGAAATTCATTTACTTTCTTCTGAGATCCATACAGCTGAATTTAGAGCGGGACCAATCGGAAATTCAATTGAAAAAAATCAGAATAGAAAAACATCGTCAGAGGAAGAATCCCTGCGAATCCGCGCACGTCCTCTTCCAAGTGGGTCCATTTCTCCTTCTAATGAACTTCCTCAATCAATTGCTAATACTACCTCTTCCATAGAAATAGAAACTGATTTTCAAGCAAATCGTCGAATTTCAATGTCTGTAGCAGATATATTTTCACGCCATGTTGGTTTTCCGGCTTCAGTTTTAATCGGGGCAGTTTCACTCAGCGAAATTGGTTTGAATTCAGAATCCAGTTCTTCAATTATCAGAGAAATTCAATCAAAATTTCAAGTCACATCCTCCAATCCATCTTCATTTTCTACAATTCAGGAATTTGTTGATTGGATAGAAGTAATCCCTCAGATGAAGGAATCTAATTCTGTACTTGCAATTTCTGAAAATTTGTATTCAGAGCCGCCAGTAGTTTCTGGGGTTTCCTTGGGTCTTCCTGGTTTATCTGAAGTGTTTGATTCTGAAGGTTGGGATGCAATATTAAGTGGAAAAAACCTCATATCGGAATTACCTGATGATATGAAAGATAAATTGCTTTCTAAACGAATAGTTCGTTTAGTAAAAGAAGAAGATGGAACCGCTAATCTTGTTCCTGCAGATTCAGTAGAAACAATACCTCAACTTGCTGGACGAGGCGGTCATTTTGATCTTTCAGAACAATATGGAATCGATCCACATTTAGTTGATGCATTTGATATTGCAACATCGCTTTCCTTTGCAGCAGGTTTGGAAGCTCTTTCAGATGCCGGATTACCTTTGATTCCAGTTGAACAAACCAATAGTGCTGGCAAGCGAATGATTCGTCGTTGGTCGCTTCCGGATGAAGAAAAGGATAGAACTGGAGTAATTTTCGCCTCTGTATTTCCTGGGTTACAGAAGGCGATAGATCATGCTTTGAATAATGGCCAAGTAAACAATGGACATTTTGATCGGAAATATTTGCTTCAGGTATTATCTATGGGTCATAGCCAATTTGCTAATTGGATAGGTGCACGTGGACCAAATCTAGCAATCAACAATGCTTGTGCATCCACTCCAGCAGCATTTGCTATTGCAGAAGATTGGATGTCTACAAATCGTTGTGACCGTGTAATTATTGTTAGTGGAGATGATTCAACAGGCGATTCCCTGATGCCTTGGATTGGTGCTGGATTTGCAGCTGCTGGAGCACATGCAATGGGTAATGAAGTGGAAAAAGTCGCTTTGCCGTTTGATGCCCGTCGTCACGGAATGTTATTGGGAATGGGCGGAGCAGCATTTGTTTTGGAACGAGATAAGGATGCAAGAGAAAGAGGAGTAACTCCCTATGTAGAAGTTCTTGGTGCAGAAATTGCGAACAGTGCTTACCATCCTACTCGATTAGATACTGAACACGCAGCACAAGTAATGGAACGTTTTGTTAGTAGAATGGAAAAGAAATGGAGCCTGACTCGTGAATCATTGGTAGATGATATGACATTCATGTCACATGAACCATATACTCCTCCAAGAGGAGGTTCTGCATCTGCAGAAGTTTCTTCTCTTCGAACTGTGTTTGGAGAAGGAGCATCTCGAATACTCATTACCAATGGTAAGGGATATACAGGTCATCCAATGGGAGTTGGCTTAGAAGATGCAATTGTAATTCGTGGTCTTGCTGCTGGCCGACTTCCACCTATTGCCAATTTTTCAGAACCCGATCCGTCCCTTGGTGACCTTAATCTGTGTACAGGTGGACAACATAATCTAACGTATGCACTTCGTCATGGTGCTGGTTTTGGTAGCCAAATTGCCTTAACATTTCTTAGAAGAATTGCCACATCCGATACTGCTCGATTTACACCCGGAAAAATCGAATCTTGGGTTCAGAGTCATACTGGTTCATCATCTATTCATCTCAGATTACTCGATCGGAAATTAGTTGCATATCTCGACCCAGATGATGATTTAATTGGAGGCGTCCAAGGAGACATTTTACACCTTGAATCACAAATTGAATCTTCAAATAAATTTGAATCAGTACCTGAATTAGATCTGAATCACTCAAAGGATGAAACTCCAATTTCAGAAATTGAAACGGAAAAGCATGCGTCTAAACCAATTTCATTACCCTCTAAGTTGGGTGATTCAGATATCGAGTCAAGTGTATTAGATGTGGTTGCTGAAGCAACTGGTTATCCATCTGAATTCTTAGAATTAGATGCAGATATGGAAGGGGAATTAGGGATTGATTCAATTAAACAGGCAGAAATAATGGCAGAATTACGAGGTAGATACGGCCTTCCTGTAGATGATTCATTCCAATTAAGAGAATATCCTACTCTAGGACATGTTATTGGATATATTTCTTCATTTGGTGATGAATCTACCTCAGTTGTTGAGCCGATATCAGTTGAGGAAGAATTAGAGGAAATCTCTTCATCTGATGAAGAAGAGGAACAAGAAATAAAATCTAAGAAATCAGAAAATATATCGGAATCTGTAGTTGAAGGCGTAGTTGCAGTTGTGGTTGAACACACCGGGTATCCAGCTGAATTCCTTGAGATGGACGCAGATATGGAAGGAGAATTAGGTATTGATTCGATCAAACAAGCGGAGATAATGGCTGACCTTAGAGAACAATTTGGGCTTCCAGTAGATGACGAATTTCAATTGCGAGATTATCCAACTCTAGGACATGTAATTTCGTATATTGATTCTTTTTCTGAATCAATTGAGTTAACTGAAACGATTGTTGAAGACATTGAACCCATTTCCAATTCAGATACTCCTTTAATTCGTCAACCTGAAATTGAAACAAAACAAGTCGATGTTCAATCTAAGAGATATCAAATCGAAGTTGAGCCTTGTGAATGGGCTACTCCTGCTCCTCTAGACCTTGAAGGTAGAAGTATAGTTGTTACAGATGATGCGTGGGGGATCGCTGGAACGTTATGTGAGGCGTTAGAAAATAGAGGAATAGAGGCAGTTCGAGTCTTTTTAGATCCTAGTGTTACTAATGGACCGATTCGGGAACAAGATGGAGAGGTAGATGTTCTTCGAGTTGCTCCTTCAGATGAAAAACAGATGGCTGAATTAGGTGAAATTGTACGTTCTATTGCCCCTCCTGCGGGAATTATTCACCTCGCACCAGTCCGTCTAGCAGGTGTTCCCTGGGAAGATCCTACTACAAGCGCACATCTCGATTATTCAGTTACATCTTTGTTTAGTATTCTCAAATGTTTAGATAATGATTTGAAAGAAGCAGAATCTGGATTAATTGTCTCTGTTTCTGCATTAGATGGAAGACATGGTGTAGGGGGTGCACGTTTCAATTCGATTTCAGCAGGTGCCCATGGTGGTGTGAAGAGTTATGGTCGTGAGCGTCCTAATTTGAGAAGTCGAGCAATCGATTTAGATCCAAGCTTATTAGCAGAACCTGAGACATTGGCAGAAATGTTGTTAACAGAAGTTTTTGAACAAGATACTCCAAGAGAATTAGCAGTAGAAAGAGATGGCACTCGTTACCGATTGAGTCTTTTTGAAGAAGAATTAGAAGAGCAGATGTCTCCACTTTCTTCTGATGATGTGTGGATTGTTTCAGGTGGTGCAGCAGGAGTTACTGCGGCTTGTATCATCGAGACTGCAAAGAGATCTGAAGATTCAGGTGCGCGATTCATCCTTCTGGGCCGTTCCAAATTAGATATGGAACAAGCATCAATGTTGAATGCATCTCCAGAAGTTCTTGAACAAGAAAAGAATGCTTTACGAGAGAGAATGATGGAAGAAAAGGGTGAGAAGGTCTCACTTAAGGAATGGAACAATCAGTGGAGTAAATGGCTTCGTGGTTTAGAGATTCATCAGACTCTTGAATCGATCCGCTTAACTGGTAATGAAGCGATATACCTCAGTGTGGATGTCACAGATTCTCAATCAACGCATGAGGTTCTACGGGGGGCAAGTGAAAATCTTGGTCCAATCACTGGGATAGTTCATGGGGCAGGGATTGAAGATTCAACACCATTTGAAAGAAAGGAAACTTCGATCATGAAACAGGTACTTTCTGTAAAGGTAGATGGGTGGAGAAATATTGTAACTTCTTTAGAACAAGATTTACCCAATATGCGATTCCTTTGTTCATTTACTAGTATTGCTGGTAGACAAGGGAATGCAATGCAGTTTGGGTATTGTGCAGCGAATCAGATTTTGGATGTTGAAATGGCTAGGATTGCTACTCATGAGGATGCCCCCCGTGCAGTTGCAATTGCTTGGGCACCTTGGGGGGATATTGGGATGGCAACACGCGGGTCTCTTGAGACAATCTTTGAACGTGCAGGAATAGACATGATTCCCGCTATCCAAGGTGCTTCGAGATTTGCAGATGAGGCACTTAGGGGAGGCAAGAGAATGGTAATGGTATCTGGTTCATTAGGAGAACTTGATGACGAAGAATCAACACGACTACCCCCTCAAATGTTACCTGAATTGGTATCCGAACTTATTTCAGAACCAATGAGTTTCCCATTTGTTGGACGAATAGAATCCGTTGTACCATATTCTAATGTCATGATTTCTTCAGTTTTAGATATGAATTCTCATCCTTATTTGATTGATCATGCAATAGATGGTGTAGCATATTTACCTGGAGTGATGGCAATGGAAGCATTTGCTGAAGCAGCTCGTGTGATGTGGCCAATGTGTGCAGTAGATGGCTTTGAGAATATCGAATTCGGCTTACCTGTAAAAGTAACCAAAGAATCGAAATCTCTTCGAATAATTGCTTCTTTTGAAAGACAAGATGACAACCATATATGGATAGAATGTAGTTTAGAAACTGATTTAGTCAATTCTTCGGGAGAGAAATTTGGAGATCCAATATCTCATCATAAGGGGTCTGTAAGGATGTTGAAATCAGGAGGCCTTGCTGAACGAGTTGAAGCCATTGAATTAGGAAATGTCAACTCAGGTTCGGCAATTCATGGTCCTAAATTTGTGTATGATCGAATGTTCCATGGTCCTCGGTTTCAAGTTCATGGTGGAGTAATTGGAGGAATTTATGTTGAAGGTGACAGGGGTCTAGATTCTCATGCTCTTTCTCGAGATGAATTACCTAAGACTGATTTGTTTGGAGAAGAAGTGGGTGGGAAAAAGATGAGATTAGAATCACTCCCAATGCTTGTTGAGGCATGTTTCCAGAATGCTGGATTAGTCTCCATGGAAATAGATGGAATAGAATCACTTCCAGTTGGTATTGAACATGTAGATCTCGATATTGAGTCATTCAACAGTCCTTTACGAATTAGATCTGTTCGTCGTTCAGTTAGTGAAGATGGCGTAACAACTCATGATGCAATTATTGTAAACGAAAATGATGCAGTTGTAATACAACTCAAAGGCCTTCGATTGAAAGGAATGGCGCCATTAAGCGATGATCAGCGATTTACGTTTACAGATGTTTGAGGTGTCTGTGATGGCAGTCAATGCTTGGACTCCTTTGCATGAACCAATTTTTCTGGATACTGAAGTAGGTATATTTTGTTCACTGCTTCAGATTCCTACAATTCCTAGAGAAGTTTCATTCAAAGAAATTCCATTCACTCATTCAAATTTTGAATCTATGACGCCTAATAGAAGAGAACAACATGCTGCTGGACGATATTGTTTGAATTCAGTAATCCTCAAATCTAAAATTAATTATGGAAAAATTTCTGAAACATTTCCTTTGACCATTCAAACAAAAACGGGAGTTAAACCGATTAGTATTTCACATTGTGATTCATTTGCAGTGGCAGTTTTGGGATTAAACAATGAAATGATTGGAATTGATATTGAATCTAAAGATAGAATTATTTCAAATTCTATCCTTGATCAATTCTGTTCAACTATCGAAATATCTGAATTAATCAGTGCAAGTCCTACTGTAAGACTTGAAAGATGGATGATGAAGGAGGCTGTTTCAAAGGCAACTGGCGATGGAATGTCAATTGCTAAAGAAATATTAGTTGAAGGAGAAAATGCATACTATCAAAAATCTATTTTTCGAATATTTCGGCATGAACACGAAGGACATAACATAGTCGTAGCTATCGATTATTCTGATTCATCAGTTGATAATTGAATATGTTCTCGAGGTGGAACCAATACCAGTAATATCCCTATTATGAAGAGACAACACATCCACATTACGAAATCACCTGGAACTTTGTCACCGGGAGTAGCCCCTTCTAACAAACTGAGATAGAGTCCAGAATTTGTTGGAAGGAAAAGGAAAAGCATAGCTAATCCGAGAATTTGCCGGGGTCTCATAGTACTTCGAGGAATTGGTCGTTCATCAAGCGTCCTGATTAACGTGCTAATAAATTCGTAGATGCGCCCGCCGGGATTTGAACCCGGGACAAGAGGTTGGAAACCTCTTGTGATAACCCCTTCACTACAGGCGCGTAACCTTAGCGAATCGTTACTTGGTCTTATTCGATTCGGTTGTATTACATATGCTGATATACGAATCTTATTGAGTCTATTCAATATCCTGAGGGCATGAGGCAGGCCAAAGCACCGAATATTCCGGTGGTTCCGGAGGATTGTCTTTTGATCCCATTATTTCCTCTCGGTGCATTAATGCCTGGCGAACAAATGCCATTGAGAATTTTTGAACCTAGATACAAACAGATGTTAGATGATTGTATCTTAGGAAATGGGATGTTTGGGATTTTACCAGAAAATCCTGATGATGGTAGAATCAAAGGATGGCTTTCCCCATCTTCTTATGGTTGTATAGCCGAAATTTCAAATCTTCATGAGATTGGTTCTAACCTTCATTTGATGGCCATAGGAATAACTCGGTTTGAACTTCTTGAAATTTTGGAACCAGCTCTAGAAGCGCAAGATTTTGGTGATGCTTTTCCGTCTGTTGATGAATTAGTTGAAGATTTTATTGATGACATTCCCGATGGCAAATTGTATCTTCGTGGGGTTGTTCGGCCAATTGCCCCTCCCACAGGATCCATTGAAGGAGAACGATGGAATCGATTATTGGTAGAATGGTCACAGCATATTGTTTCTGTTGCATCGACATTAGGTGGAATAGAACTTGAACAATTAGATATTCTTGAACAATTATCCTCTACATTTGGTAATCCTTCTCCCGATGCTCTATTCAGTGCCGCAGCATCTGTGGTTCAAGATCTAGATTTACAGATGACTGTTTTGAGTTCAGATAAATTAGATGAGATTGCAGATGTAATAGAGACCTCAATTCGAAATGCTCAAGCAAGATTACGATTTATCGGAAAAATGATTGAAGATACTTCATTTTTTGAGGAAGAATAGTAGGAAGCGGGTTCAAATGCCTTCGATTACCGCCCTCAATAGGTGATAGTATGTCAGAGGACGGAATCGCTCTTGATTCATCTGATTTAGGTGATGATGAACAAATTGTCGGCAGAAAAATCTACCGAATTATTCCTTACATTCTTGCATATTGGCAACGTGCTCTTGGTGGTTTACTCGCAAATATAGGTGCACGTGCCTTTGACTTGATTCCATTCATTGCGATTGGGATGGCCGCCGATTATTACAATCCAAATAACTCACAGTTCACAGATTCTACTGTAGAACGAATAGTTTCTTCAGATATTCTCCCGAGTATTGGTCCAATTGGTTCGATTGAGTTTGGATTTGGGCTTCTTATTCTAGTTTCGTTTACCGCTCTTGCAATTTTCCAAGGATTGAGTAACCAATTTTGGCAATCTATTGCATACAAGGCTCAACATGATATTCGAATGGATGCCACCATGTCTCTTATGGAAATGGAAGCATCATATTTCGAGACTCGTCAGACTGGAAATTTAATGTCAGTTTTATCTGCTGATGTTGCTCAATTAGAAGATGTCATTTCAGATTCTAGTACCAGTATTATTCGAATAGTTACTACATTTATTACTGCATTTGCTATTTTATTCTGGATGTCCCCTACACTCTGTATGATTCTGTTTGGCCCCCTAGTTCTTATCGTTCCAATGGTGGTTTGGTTTTCCACTAGAGTTCAGAGAAGATACAGAAAACAACGTGAAAGTACAGGAGGTATAGTTGCTATTCTTGAAAATGTTCTTTCAGGAATCACCGTGGTTAAAGCATATAATGCTACATCATTTGAAAGAGAACGTATAGAAGGCCAAAGCGGTGACTATAGAGATCAAGCTATACAGGCTGCATTCATTAGAAATCGCTTCATTCCTGGGATCTATGTTGTTGCTGGTTTATCATTTGGAATGTTGGTTTCAGCAGGAGGTTGGATACTGAATTCTGGAGAAATTTCAGTAGGTCAATTCGTAACTTTCCTTCTGATTTCAACTAGGATGACCATGCCTCTTTTCATTCTTGGTTTGCTAATGAATCAACTTCAGAGAGGCGAGGCTGCTGCTCGCAGAGTATTTGCATTAATCGATCTTGAACCATCTATTACTGATTCAGAAGAGGCTGAGAATTTAGATGAGCCAATTACATCAATATCATTTGATGGAGTAACTTTTGCATATCCTGGAACCTCAGTTAATGTCTTGAACAATGTATCATTTAATGTGGATTCAGGAGGATTCTTGGGAATTATGGGTCACACTGGTGCAGGAAAGTCAACAATTCTAAAACTCGTTGAAAAGTTCTACCAGCCTCAGTCAGGGGCAGTGAAAATTAATGGAAAAGCGGTGTCTGAATTTACAATTAAATCAATTCGTTCTCGATTTGGATTTGTTAGTCAAGATCCCTTCCTATTTTTTGGGAGTATAAGGGAAAATGTAGCTTATGCTAGAGAAGTATCGGATGAAGAAGTAGTATCCTCGTTGAAGACTGCAGGTGCTTGGGAATTTGTTTCTGAACTTGAAGAAGGAATGGATTCAATGGTCGGCGATCGTGGAGTCCGCCTTTCAGGTGGACAAAGAGCTAGAATTAGCCTTGCACGAGCACTTTTAATGAATCCAGATGTATTGATTTTGGATGAAGCATCAGCAGCATTGGATGCTGAGACTGAAAAGAGGATTCAGGAATCATTATTCAAAGGAAATGGAGGCAATCGTTTGACAATTGCAGTTGCTCATCGTTTAGCAACTATACGTAATGCAGATGAGATAATTTCAATGGTAGATGGAGTAATTGTAGAAAGAGGAACTCACGAATCATTGATTTCTTCTGATGGGGTATATGCTTCTCAGTGGCAAATACAAACCGGTGAAACATAGGCGGATTGAAATGGACCTCACTGAAATTGATTGGGAATCAAATGATGGAGGTATTGTGACAATTGGGGGTAGTCGAAGAGGTGTACTCTTTGGAGAATTTGGACCTAAACATGAGTGTTTTGTGCCTAGTTTTGAGATTACGTCTCAGGCATTTAGTCGTCAGGACATAGAACAGATGTTTCCAGGAGAGGGCCCAATTGAGTCCCGTCTTCTTGATTTTTCATTACGTTTTCCAACAGAAGGTGAGTGGGAATTAGCTTTCTCAAACAATCAACTTACATCGATAGATAGAATTGAAATTTTAGTTGACAGAATTCCAGAAAGAGGTTATTGGGGGCAACCTACTGATGGTCGTCCAAAAGGACCTCTTGGCCTCCAATCAATTCGAGATTGGGGCATTCAAAAGGATGGAAAACCAAAATCTGGAATATTATTTGAAGGAAAAAATAATGCATTATTTCGATTGGTCCGTCATGATTCTGAAGACAACGAAAAATGGAATGATTCTGGCGACCCGTTACCAATCGGCCCCAATCCAATTAGAAGATTCATTGAAGAAGTAATGATTGCAAGTATTCTAGGGATTATTCCCTCATTTGTTTGGGCATTTTTTAATGCCAGTTCAGGATATATCCGTGAGGGCTGGCCAGGTTTAGTTCTTGGAGGACTATTTATTGGGGTATTCAGTGCAATTTTCTGGCGACCCTCATATCCTATTTTCAAGAAATATCAAGAATAGAATTATCTCTCTTCTATGATTAATTTACACTATGGTCATGCCAGTAGATCCTAATGTCACAACTTTGACCGGAAGTACCTCTCCCCCTCCAGTCATTATTCCTATGGAAGATGAACCACATGTAATCACGAAAATAATTGGTATTAGTATAATGTGTATTGGGGGGATGCAGATGGTTGGCTCATTATTTTCATTTGGTACTATCGGATTGAATAATTGGCTAGAGTCGTCTATGGGTCCAGAAGTAGGAGATGCTTTGCTACCTTCTTGGTTTTATGCTGCCACGGGTTTGGTAGCCATAATTGCAGGTGGAATTTTATTATACTCTGGTTATCAGGTTCAAACATATCAGAAAAAAGGTATTTGGATAACACTCGGAGTAATTATTGGTTCAAATGTTGCGAATCTTCTCATCAATTTGTCCGTAGAATACCCTCAAGGTGATACTGAGGTATATCCGGGTTCAGGAATAGATGTTCAATTATTATCTCAAGGGACTGCAGCACTAGGTTCTATCTGTGGGATGGTCTTTTGTGGGGTTATCACGATTCTACCTCTTTTCTTTGCGAATCATGGACTACGTTGATTATGATCTCTTTCGGTCATCAATTTGTAGTCCTGGATTGCCTGAACGAATACGCATCCATCCTTTCATGACTCCTACTCCATATGACCAATGAAGGATGAATGTCATCAACGGTGCAGCTAGAATTGTAAAAATAGATCGAGATGGAGATGTTCCAAGGAGTGCTCCAGCCCAACATATTGCTATGTAAGAAGAGATAATCCCTAGAGATCCATGAAATAGAATCCTTGGAGTATCCCAATTCCCCTCAAATGTAAACCAGAGTGAACTTTCTGCTCCTCCACTTAATGCCCCATAAATCAGAGCAAAAATTCCGATTAAAGATAGTAATGGAAACATTCCTACTGCTGAATGGGACCATGATCTCATTTCAGGATGGATATTACTCGCTAAAATTCTAACCAATCCATAATTTCCGATTTGCTTCCTTACTCTAGACGGCCCTCTCCTTCGATGCCACATTATAGCAGTTCCATCTTGCCACAGTTTGTGACCTGCTTTACGAATTCTGTAATCCAACATTGCATCCTCACATCCTATTGCTCCGTTGTCGAACCCTCCAACTGATTCTAATACCGAACGCCGATATGCTGCATTAACTCCTGGAAGTTGTTCAACTTCTTCTAATTCTCCTTCTGCCCGATTTCCGTAGTTTGTTCCTGCAGTGACCCATTTGCTACAAAATGTGACATCAATTACTCGTTGCCAGAATGTTGATTCCTTTGGTGGTGCAAAATTTGGGCCCCCAACTCCTGAAACTTCTGGTCGTTCAAACCATCGAATTAGACTAGAAATCCAATTACTGGGGACGATAACATCATCATCAGTGAAAAATACAAACTCGGATTGAGTTTGGCCAATAGCCACATTGCATGCATCTGCCCTTGTTCTAACTCCACCATCATCGATAAATCTAGCACCAGAAGATTCTGTGATCACTTTTCCAGAATCTTTACTTGGCCCCACAACAACGATTTCCAAATCACCATCAAAATCTTGACTTTCTAATCCTTGTAGGACAATTCCTAGTTCATCTGAGTTGTTAACACTGGGAATAATGACGCATACGCTACCATCGCCCATGTCCTTCCGAGGGAGGTCTCCCTCAAGATTCCGACGGATGTATTCATCAGATTGTGTCGTCAATTCTTGGTGCGAGGAAATAAGTTACATTTCCTGCTCCATCAGCAATCTCAAAGTTAAGATTTAGAGGATATTTGTCATCAAAACAAAGTTCTACAGAACCTACTGCTCCATCAATTACTTTTACAATAGGTTGTAGATAATTGGTGGAATATGTTGATTTTACAGGCTTCTCTGCTACTAAGTCCTCAAGTTGTCCTGCTTCGTGAGAAACAGAAACAGAGTCCTGATCACCTTGGACATGCAAATTAAATTGACGCGGATCAAGAGATAGAGTAACTAATTCTCCTACTAAACGAGCCGCTTGTAGTGCCTTATGCAACTTGTTGGAAGCAATTTTTACTTTACTTTTCAATTCCAGCTCAGGAACCTTAGGGTCCTTCATTAACGTATGATCAATAGGCCGAATGGAACGGTCTACTTCTCCCACTTTGATATCGAATTGTCCTACAGAGGTGTCATAACTAACATCAACCAAGTCGTCAGGACCAGCTAATTTGAGTAAATCTCGAAGTTTAGATAGTTCAATTGCGATGATAGTTTCTTCGACATCCCATGTTTCAAATGCAGCGGCATCAACATGCATTTTGATTAGAGCAACATGGCTTGCGTCTACTACATTTATGTCCAAACCATCGCTTGAAAAACGCATTCTGGCTTCGTCAACAATTACGCTGAGAACATCGACAATAGTTCTCATGGTTTCTGGTCTGGCAGTGAATTGTAGCATGTCTATCAAACCCCTTACAGAATTGAGGGTGCTTAAACGAAGTCCAAAAGGGTTCTTGGATAATATTTGAGAAAATTCGTCTGATTATGCATATTCTCTGAACTTATGGCCGCATTCATCACATGTTCCAATTTTGGTTTCAGGTTCGTCAGAACTTCGAGTCTGCATAACGACAACAT
>Ga0208277_1000040_pt1 | contig 67585 bp, 58 predicted proteins | sample ETNtaG_5_FD_185782 | JGI IMG/M metagenome (GOLD analysis project Ga0208277, IMG submission 185782) | Marine microbial and viral communities from oxygen minimum zone, Eastern Pacific Ocean - ETNP201406SV205 (SPAdes) (version 2) | ecosystem: Environmental > Aquatic > Marine > Oceanic ...
AAAACCTCACTTTTCTTGGTAAAAAAATCACCTTTTTAAACCCTGATTATTTCAATTTATCAAAATGTAATGGCTTAATTAAGTTTAAATAAATGATTTATTCTGATAAACCATCTTTTATGAAAATAACATTAATAATAGTGATGTTTTTTGATGATATAATTAAAGTTAAACTTTATTAATAATAAGAATTAATACTATGAAACACATTAGGTTTTTTTTATTTATTGTTATTTCAATATTTTCCGGATATAGTCAAAATGGCTTATTTAATATAATGGATTATGGTGCCATAAATGATGGTGTAACATTATGTTCTGCATCTATACAAAAAACCATTGATGAATGCGCAAAAAAAGGTGGTGGCAAAGTTATCGTTCCTCCGGGCAAGTATTTAACGGGCCCCTTATTTTTAAAAAGTAATATCACCTTTGAAGTGTATTCTGGAGCTGAATTAATTTTTAGTGATGATATTGAAAACTGCCCTATTATTGATGGGAAGTGGGAAGGTCTTGAGCGAAAAGTATATGCTTCACTATTCACAGGGCATGATTTAGATAATGTATCTATTATTGGAAGAGGCAAAATTAACGGTCAAGGAGAGAAATGGTGGAAGGCTTATTATCGGACTAAAGCCCTTAGAAAAAAAATGGGGTTAAATGAGCGAGAACCTAATAATCCCAAAGGCAGCCCATTAAAAGTACCTCGACCTAGATTGGTAAATTTATATAATTGCACCAATGTATTAATAAGTGAATTGACTTTTATTGATTCTCCAGCGTGGACAATTCACCCAGTTTATTGTGAAAACGTAATAATTGAAAAGTTATCGATTATTCAACCTTATGAATCTCCAAATACAGATGGAATAAATCCTGAATCTTGTAGTAATGTTAAAATTATTGGTTGCTATGTTGATGTTGGAGATGACTGTATTGCAATAAAATCAGGATATAATGAAGATGGAAGACGGGTAGGTATTCCAAGTGAAAATATAGTGATTAGTAATTGCACCTTTGCAAATGGGCGAAGTGCCATTGGTATAGGAAGTGAAATGTCTGGTGGGGTAAAGAATGTAACGATTTCTAATTGCGTTTTTAACGGAACATTAAGAGGTCTTAGAATTAAAACAAATAGAGATAGAGGAGGAACGGTTGAAAACTACAATGCAAGTAATATTGTAATGTCTAATATCAAAACGCCCATTTCAATAGATATGTATTACGGTACTAAGGACGAAACGGTGTTTCCTGTAACAGAAAAAACACCTCATTTTAAAGATATATATATAAGCAATATATACGCTAATGATTGCGTAAATAGTTTAGAAATTACAGGACTGCCAGAAGCGCCAGTTGATAATTTTTCTATAATTAATTCTAGCTTTAAAAGCACAAATGGTTTTAATGTTGATTTTGTAAAGAACTTAAGTATTAATAATGTTACTGTAGATTGTAATAATGGGATACCATTAAGTATAAGTAATGCAGAGACTGTTTCTATTAATGATTTTAGATTGGGTAATATAGTAAAAGAGCAACCAATGGTTCGATTTAATAAAGTAAAAGATGCTTTTATTACAAACTGTAAAGTGAGCAAGGACACTCATGTTTTTTTAAATGCTATCAATTCTGAAGGTATCGAAATGCAAAACAATTGGCTAGGTTCATCAAAAATAATTAAAGAACAAGCAGATGATTAAAAAACGTAAAAATGTACTTTATGCCATACTAGTATTTTTTATTCTAATTGTCTTTAAATTAATAAAAGAGAAAGAAGTTGTACAAATTTCGCAGTTTAAAAAGCCTAACATCATCTTTATTATGGCTGATGATTTAGGGTATGCAGATTTAGGCTGTTATGGGCAAAAGATAATTCAAACACCAAATATTGATAAGTTGGCTAAAGAAGGAATGCGATTTACCCAAACATACTCCGGTTCATCAGTATGTGCGCCAGCACGAAGCGTTTTAATGACAGGAATGCATGCGGGGCATACACGTGTAAGAGGGAATTTTGGCCTTGGTGGAGTAAAAGGATTAGCAGGTATTGAAGGAAGAGTACCCTTAATGGAAGAAGATATAACAGTTGCAGAAGTATTGAAGAATGCAGGTTATAGAACTGGGATGATAGGTAAGTGGGGGCTTGGAGAACCGAACACAGAGGGAGAGCCAAATATCCAGGGATTTGATGAGTTTTACGGATTTTTAAATCAGCGACGAGCACATTCATATTATCCAGATTATGTATGGAAGAACCGAAAAAAAGTAATGTTGACAGGAAATAGTAATCGTAATAGAACAGATTACACACATGATATTTTTGCAAATGAGGCGATTGAATTTATTGATAGAAATCAAAACGATCCGTTCTTTTTATACCTTCCACTCTGCATTCCACATTCTAATTATGAATTACCAGATTTAGGAATATATAAATACCAACAATGGGATGCTGATGCAAAAGCGTATGCCGCTATGATTAGTTTGATGGATGTTACTGTAGGTAGAATTATGCAAAAATTAAAAGAATCTGGAATTGATGAAAACACTGTTGTATTTTTTACTTCAGATAATGGTGCTGCTGAAAGTTCGCAAATATGGAAAGTATTTGAAAGTAATGCACCACTTAGAGGTGTAAAAAGAGATCCTTATGAAGGGGGTATACGCGTACCAATGATTGTGAGATATCCAACTGAAATTGCGCAAGGAGAGACAAGTGATTTACCTTGGTATTTTGCAGATGTACTTCCTACACTTGCAGAATTAACGGGCGCATCGGTCCCAGTTGATATTGATGGAACGAGTGTTTTAGCCACTTTAAAAGGTGGTAAACAAGATCTATCTAATCGTAATATGTATTGGGAGTTTTATGAGAAAGATGGATGGCGAGCAGCTCGCTTTGGAGATTGGAAAGCCATACAACGAGATATGCACAAAATAGAGCACCAACCTATTGAAATTTATAATATAAATAATGATATAGGCGAAACCAATAACCTTGCTTCTAAATACCCAGAATTGGTTGAAAAAGCAAAGCATATATTTGAAGAATCTCACATTCCTTCTGAGCACTATGTTTGGAAATACCTTAAAAGATAAAATGAGGGATATAAATCATAAAAATAATCAATGGAAATATATAATAAATGATTTTATAAAATCAGTAAGTATGTTAAATGCAGTTGGACTATATATCTGAGTGCTGTATTAGTAAACTTAAGTATGTCTTTATCAAAAAAAGTCAAGAAGAACAAAATTATATCACATCTAAAAAAAATTGGTGTTGGATTTATATGCCTTTTATTATTACCATTAATTTTCCTAGGCATAATATATATCGAAAGTAATATAGTAGATGATTCTATGCTTCCGGTTCAAAACCCAGATGAAGTTTTTTCTAATACTCAATTTCAGGATTCTATTGCTAAATACACTCAGAAACCTGAATATTTTATCATGGTGAAAAAATATATCGAATTCATGATTGTAAATGGCAGAGACCGATATGGTAAGGAGTATTCACCACTATTTGCGACCACTTTGGACAGACATACAGGAAACGTATATAAAAATAATCCAGCAAGTGCTCCAAATGGCATAAGGAATAGAGATCGTACTTATAGGGGAGCTAATCATTCTACTCAAAGTAGTTTGTACAGTTTAATGTATGAATTATCTAGTGTGACAGGAGAACTAAAATATAAAAATGAGGCAGATAAAGGAATCAAATGGTTTTGGAAAAATTGTCAAATTCCTGCAACTCATTTTATGCCTTGGGGAGAACATATGGGTTGGGATTTTTTCAAAGAGCGCCCCATTTATTGGAAATTGCAGTCTTGGATTCATGAGTTAAAAGGATATGATCATTGGGATAGAGCATGGAATTTAGAACCAGAATCATGCGAAAAATTTGCAATGGCTTTGTGGAATCATCAAGTTTTTGCTAAAGAAGGTGAGAAGTCTGGGGAATTTTCAAGACATGCTAATGCCTTTATGCATTACCCTTTTTGGGGAAAAGGGTTCCCAAGCCATGGCGGTAAGTATATTGAGGTTTGGGCTAAAGCTTGGCAAAAAACAGGAAATAAAGAGTTTTTAAGGGCTATTTATACACTACTTAATTATTTTGAAAGGAATACAAGTTCAATTAGCGGGGCTATTCGATATGCTACCAAATTTCCGGACCACTATTCATTAGGGCATAGTATGGGGTTGGCAAAATCACTTTATGCTTGCATGAATAAACTTCCAGATAGTCTTTCCAAAAAAATGAAACGTATTGCTGATCAAACAGATTTAATTTATCTAAGCTTTAATCATGAACCTACTGTTGATGGTAAAGGTTTTATTAAATCTGCTCATATTCATACACTAAAGCCTGGTGAATATCGTTCCGAGCATTCAGGTGGAAGATTTAGGACTAAAATGTGGAGCAGTGGTTATGGAGCCTCCAATCATATTAGTATTGCAAATAGTTGCTTAGCACGCTATAAGGAAACAGGTATTGAACAGTATAAAGAACTTTTTATGAATACCGCTGAATCTTATTATAAAGCAGACCCTCCAGAAGCTACAGTTTTATATCCCAAAAATTTTTCAGGTGCTATTAGTATGATGAGAAAAGCTTACAAAATTACTGGTGAAAAGCGATTTTTATTTAAGGCAGTTGAGTATGCTGAACGATCCATAAAAGGAGTTATGGATTCTACTTCTCCCTTACCAAAAGCATCTAATAAAAGTGACCACTATGAGGCAATTACAGGAGCAAATGGTTTTATGGGTAACTTATTAGGGCTTTGGAAAGATTTGAATGACATTAATTAAGATTTGAAATTATGGAAAGAAGAAATTTTTTAACTGCAACAGCATTAAGTATTGGAGGACTTTCTTTGGGTTGTAATGAACGATCAAAAATTGATAATCAAGTCATTGAGGTTCAATATGAATTAAAAAAAAAGAAGGACAAATACAATAGTACTGATTTACCAAAATTTAGATTACGAAAACTTACATCTGGACCTAAACACCATTTTTTTGGATATTATGGTATCTCACCTTGGTGTAAGGATGAATCGAAAATGCTAGGGATTGCATCTGATTTTCAAGACCATTTACCTGAACCGGGAGATACTGCAGCAATTGGTTTGATAGATCCAAATAGTGGTTCTTTTAGTGAGATTGCGAGGACTTCTGCATGGAATCTTCAACAAGGAGCAATGCTTCATTGGAATCCGTTAAATCCAAATCAAGAAATTATTTATAATGACCAAGTTGAAAATAAACTTGTTTCTGTAAAGTTAGACACACAGACAGGAAAAAAATTGTTGCTGCCACGAACTATTAGTGCGGTCGCTAAAGAAGGTAGATATGCTTTGAGTTTAACGTATGGACGTTTGGGGAGAATGCGTAAGGTTGTTGGTTATGCAGGAACGGTAGATCCCTACCCAAATGAAGCGCATCCAAAAAACGATGGTGTATTTGCAATTGATTTACAAACAAACAAAACGAAACTGATTGTGAGTATTGCTGAGGTTTTCGATTTCGCGGTTAAAGATTATCCATTATTGGCAAATCGTCATATTTGGTTTAATCACACAGACATTTGTCCTTCAGGAAATAAATTTCTGTTTTTGGCGCGCTCTAGAAATGAAAACAATAAAATCGATTCTGCTATGTTTGCGGCAAACATGGACGGGTCTGATTTAAAAATGATAATTCCTTTTGGTTCGAGTGTTTCACATTTTGGTTGGCGCAATGCTGATGAGATTGCTGTTACTTTTAAAGACCCTTTGGACAAAAAAATAAAGCACTTTCTATTTTCACTTCATAAAAAGGAATCATCTATCATTGGTGAGAATTTCATTATTGATGATGGGCACTGTACATTTTCACCTAATGGGCGATGGTTGGCAACAGACAGAACAGAAGATTGTAGCCGTTCAACATCGCTTTGGTTATATGATTTGGAATTAGATAAAGGAGTAATGTTGGTAAATCTCGCGGTACCAGAGTATAAATATTTGCATACCAATACCAGATGTGATTTTCACCCAAGATGGAATCTTTCTGGAAATAAGATTTGTTTTGATGCTATAGATACCTTTTCAAATACACGGCAAATGCATGTAGTAGAGTTATTGTAAAAATTAAAAATAAAATTTATGAAATTTAAAATTTTAGTTGTAACAATATTAGCCTTTTATTCATTTTATAATAAACCGAAAGAATTACCCAAAGTTCTACTTATTGGCGATTCAATTTCCATAGGTTATTTACCATTTGTTCAGGAAATAATGAAGGGAAAAGTCTTGGTAGATAGAATCCCTTTAAAATCTAATGGTAAAGCAGAAAATTGTAAAGGAACGACTTATGGCCTTCAAAATATAGACAGATGGCTAGGTGACACAAAATGGGATTTGATCCATTTTAATTTTGGTTTGCATGATATCAAGCATGTGAAACCAACTTCAGGTAAGAATAGTAATGACCCAAAGGATCCTCAGCAATCCAATATAAAACAATACAAAAAGAACCTTAAAGAAATTGTAAAAAAATTAAAAGCAACAAAAGCTCAGTTGATTTTTGCAACGACAACTCCTTACCCTAAGGGTACTAAACCTTTCAGGGCGTTTGGCGAGGAAATAAAATACAATAGAGTCGCAATCAAAATTATGAAAAAGAATGATATAGAAATTAATGACCTTCATTCTTTTGTGCAGCCACGAATGCAAGAATTACAAAGACCTGTTAATGTTCATTTTACATATTACGGGTATAAGGAAATCGCTGCACAAGTAGCGCAATGGATTACAAAAAAACTAGAAAATGAATAGAATTATGAAAAATTATCTTAATTTAATATTATTACTGTTAATCGGGTTTATGTTTCAGGGATGTACTGAAAAATTACCTAAAGTCTTAATAATCGGTGATTCTATATCTGGAGGTTATTTTCCATTTGTAGAAGAAAAATTAAAAGGAAAAGTTTTGCTATATTTTGCAACTCAAATTAATGACAAAGGAGAGTTTTCCACTTTTGGGGGGACGACAATGGGAGTGAAAAATGTAGACGAGTGGATTGGTGATATTCAATGGGATGTTATTCATTTCAATTTTGGGCTACATGACATGAAACACATAAAACCCGGGACAAATAAAAATAGTACAAATCTAAATGATCCGCAACAGGCAAATCCAGAACAATATGGTAAAAATTTAAGGGTCATAATTGAAAAATTAAAAGCATCCGGTGCCAAACTTGTTTTTGCAACAACGACACCTTATCCAAATAAACTTGGGAAGCAAATGCGTTCACCAGGGATGCCTGCGATATATAATAAGGTTGCTATTGGGATAATGAGGGAAAATGATATAGTAATTAATGACCTTTATTCTTATGTGCTACCTAGAATGGAAAAATTACAGCGGCCAAAAAATGTTCATTTTATGGAAAATGGATCAAAAGCTTTAGGTGAAATAGTGGCTCAATCGATTTTAGAAAATTTATAACATTATTTGTAATGAAAATTTATTTAGCAGTTTGTTTTGCAATCTTTTTATTAAATACTTGTTTGCAAAATAACTTTTATAATAAATAGAATACAACTTTTTTACTCAAATTGACGAGGCTTTTCAAATAGCAAATGATTAAAAAGAACATTTTCTCGCTAGTTATTAAGGTATTAATTAGTTTAAATATGGATTCTTTAGAATATGATAATTTGTATTATACAAATAATCATGATGAAGTTTTATCTAGGCTTTCAGATAAATTTAATAAATGGTAGCAGTAAACCGCCAATCAATTAATAATTAAATAATTTTCTATGCGAAAAATTCTGTTATTTATATTCGTATCAACATTTTTGTTGCAAGGTCAAATAAAAGATAAATCTACAAATATTGATTTTACTATTGACACCCAAACGATAGTAGGAGAAAATACTGAGTTTTGGAAAGCTACGGGTTCAGATCACTTGTTTTATCACGTACCTAGACCAGCAGGTCAGGCATTGCTTGATAGAATGGAATTAACGAAATCTCATCAATATTTAAGATCACATCATACATTTAGTCAAGATGTCAAAAGGGGTGTATTGAGAGGGCAAGATGTGTATACTGAAGATAAAAACGGTGAGCCGATTTATGATTTCTCAAAAGTAAACTTAGTCTTTAAAGAATATGTACGGCGTGGTTTGAAACCAATTGTTGAATATGATTATATGCCGGATCTCTTACAAATAGCGACAAATACGACCGTAGGGAATGATGAAGGTATGACTTTACGCAACACAGGGCCTAGAGATTGGAAAAAATGGTCTGATTTAATGAAGGCGGCAACCAAAAATTTTATAGATGTATTTGGTAAGGATGAGGTGGCATCCTGGTATTTTGAAGTGTGGAATGAACCTGATGGTTGGCCTATTGATCAGTTAGATGTGTTTTTCAAAATGTATGATACTTTTGTGGATGCCGTAACTTCAGTAAATTCGAAATTAAAAGTTGGAGGTCCGGCATGTTATCACGAACACTTTTTACGCCCCTTTTTAAATCACGTTGCAAATGGAACTAACCATGTTACGGGAGAAATAGGAACACGCATTGATTTTATTTCGTACCATATTTATGGACTTTCTGGAAAATGGTTGAATACAGAGCCTTATATTGAGCCTAGAGTACAACGATTTTCGCAGTCTGTTTTATGGCTACAGCGATTGATAAAAGAGTTTCCAACTCTAAAAGGCACAGAATTTCATATCAATGAATGGGGCATGTCGTCAAACTATTTTAGAACAGTCAAAGATTATCCGGATTTAGAATATCGTAATTCTGAGGAATCAGCACTTTTTTTGGTGAAGTTGGTAAATTCTCTGTATCAGATTGAGGACAATTATAATTTTCCAACAGACTTATTGTCTTATTGGGGTTTTTCGTGGGAAGCGGATGAAGATGAATTTTTTGTTGGTAAAAGAGAATTAACAACTGCCGGTAATATCCCAAAACCCATTCAAACAGGTTTTGAGATGCTAGCAAAATTAGAAGCAAAAAGAATAAAAGTAACTCAGTCAAAAATTCAAGGTAGCTTAGGAATATTAGCAACTAAATCTATGGCTAATGATCTTGCATGTATAGCTTATAATTATGAAGAGTCTGAGAATGATTTAAAAACGAATACCACCTTGAAGCTAATTTTTTCAGGTTTAGAAGTTGGAGCTGAGTATAGTGTAATAGAAACAGCTATGGACAGAAAGAATAATAATACATATAGAGAGTGGGAAAGAATAAAGAGGCCTAGTTCTTCAGAAAATGTAGATTTAAGTACTTTAAAGGATGCCGCAAATTTAAGTTCATCAGTAAAGTATTCATTGAGTACTAATAAAGAAGGGGAACTGTATTTAAAATTAATTTTAGAAAACCATTCTATGAAATTTTTAAAAATAGTTAAAAAATAACTTCGAATTAGATGAAATTTTTAAAAACTGAATCAACAATAATATTAGTGCTTATATCAAGCAGTATATATTTGTTATCATGTAAACAGTCCAAAAATAGATTTATAATAAGTGATAATTCAATGGAATCATTCTCTAAAACAGAGAATATAAAGGGACCTTTAATTTACAAGAATAGTCTTGCTAGTGCCAATTATGTGAAAGATTGGTTGATAGAAGGTCCAGCTAAAGTAGAATTTAAAAATAATTGGATGCACATGTTTTCGCCAGAAGAAAAAGGTCATCACGTACTATGGTGTCCTAAAGACTTTCCATCAAGTTTTATTGCAGAATGGGAACTTCAAAATCAGGAACCAGATGCAGGCTTATGTATTGTTTTTTTTTCAGCTCAAGGAAATAAAGGAGAAAGTATTTTCGATACTAAATTTCCTGAACGTTATGGTGTTTTTAAACAATATACAAAAAGCAAATATTTTAACAATTATCATATTTCCTATTATGCCAATGGTAAAGATTTTAGAGCAAAAGGAATTGCACATTTACGCAAGAATAGCGGGTTTCATAAAGTGCAAATAGGAGAATTAGGTATTTCAGAATACTCAGATAAAGTTCATAAAATACGATTAGTTAAGGACGGGGGTCATATTACTTGTTTTATTGATCAGCGCAAGATTATCGATTGGTTTGATGATGGACAAGAATATGGTAAAGTATTAAATGAAGGAAAAATAGGTTTCCGCCAAATGAAGTGGACCCATTTTAAATATAGAAATTTTAAGGTATTTAGTTTACAAAAAATATAATTAGTTAGTAAAAAAATATATCAATTAGAACCATATTTAAAAACATGAATTATAATGTATTATTATTAAGGTTTATCAATTTAAAAATATTGGTCATTTTTACTTTGTTATTAGTTTTGGGTTGCGCTAAAAAAAAATCAGAAAGTAACTCAAATCAAGCATTATTCAGCAAGCCTAATGTCATCATAATATACTCAGATGATCAGGGTACAGTAGATTTAAACAGTTTTGGTGCTACAGATTTAGTTACGCCAAACTTAGATGCAATTGTGAATAGTGGAATTAAGTTTACTCAATTTTATGCATCACCAATTTGCTCACCATCAAGAGCATCACTTTTAACTGGTAAAACCCCACAAAGAGCTGGAATGTCAGAAAATGCTGGTACTAACCCAAGTCAGAAAACAGGTCTACCTGGAACAGAGTATACCATGGCAGAAATGTTTAAGGATGCAGGCTATAAAACTGCACATATAGGTAAATGGCACTTGGGTTATCAACCTGAAATGAGTCCAAATGCTCAAGGTTTTGACTATTCAATGGGGCATATGGTAGGCTGCATTGATAACTATTCACACTTTTATTATTGGAAAGGACCTAACAGACATGATTTGTATAGAAATGGCAAAGAAGTCTTTTATGATGGAAAATTCTTTCCAAATTTGATGGTAGAAGAAGCAACTGATTTTATAACTAAAAATAAAAACAAACCTTTTTTCCTCTATTTCGCATCTAATATGCCACATTACCCATATCAAGGCGATCAAAAATGGTTAGACTATTATCGTGAAAAAGGTTTAGCATACCCCAGATTTTTATACAATGCCTTTGTATCAACTCTAGACGATAGAATTGGTATTTTAATAAAAAACCTTGAGGACCTTGGTTTAAAAGAAAATACGATTATAATATTTCAGTCAGACAATGGACATTCAACAGAGGAGCGTGCACATTTTGGAGGTGGTAATGCAGGACCTTATCGAGGGGCAAAACAATCTTTATTTGAAGGAGGAATTAGAGTCCCGGCTGCGATTAGCTGGAAAGGGAAAATTCATCCAGGAGAGACGAGAAATCAATTTGCTGTGAATGCAGATTGGATGCCAACTTTGGCAGAATTATGTGGTATTAAACTAAATACAATAGAATTAGACGGTAAAAGCTTAGTGCCAGTTATTAATAACTCAAAGTCAAGCACACAACACATCCATGGTTATTGCTGGAAGTTTAAAGACATGTGGGTAGCACGAAAGGGGAGGTGGAAACTTATAGGAAACCCTTATGACACAAGTAATAGGAGTTATAATTTCGAGACAAACAGGTGGCTTGTTAACCTTGAAAAGGATCCTGGAGAGTTGATTAATTTGGCAAATGATTATCCAAAAATAGTTACCGAACTTGAGGAGCAATATGAAAAGTGGTTAGTTATAAATAATAATTAATTTAAATGTGGGTTACAATCTTGACGCTAAATAATTACAATAAAATGAGGAAGTTATATGTTTTTATAAAATTCAAAATATTAACGCATTTCACTGTTTTATTAGTTTTAATAATGGGATGTCAAAAACTTCCTAATAATCAATTTCAAAAGAAACCCAATATTCTTTTTGCTATAGCAGATGACCAATCATTTCCTTACTCTTCAGCTTATGGTACAACAGGTGTTAAAACTCCTGCCTTTGATAAAGTAGCAAAAGCTGGTATTCTTTTTGAAAATGCCTTTGTAGGAGCACCACAATGTAGTCCTTCTAGAGCAGCTATACTTACTGGTAAAAATATTTGGGAACTTGAAGAAGCAGGAACCCATGCTAGTTATTTTCCTAAAAAGTTTTCTGTTTTTACATATTTATTAGAAAATGTAGGTTATAAAATTGGCTTTACAGGAAAACCTTGGGGACCTGGAAATTGGAAAGATGCTGGATGGAATCAAAATCCAGTGGGTCAAGAATTCAATAGTAAATCATTAGAAACAGCACCAGCAAGTGGCATCAACCTTCGAGATTATTTTGGAAATTTTGTGGATTTCTTCACGCAAAAAGAGAATGAAAAACCTTTTTTCTTTTGGTTTGGCTGCCATGAACCACATCGTAATTATGAAAAAGGTTCTGGAGTAAGTTCTGGGAAAGATTTGAGTGAAATAGCAATTCCTAGTTTTCTTCCAAATCATGAGTTAATTCAGAGTGATATTGCTGATTATACTTTGGAAATCGAGTGGTTTGATTCGCATTTGGCTAAAATGATTAAATTTCTAGAGGAAAAGGGCGAATTAGATAATACGATTATTGTTGTAACGGCAGACAATGGTATGCCATTTCCATCTGCTAAAGCTAATTTGCAGGAATACGGAACTCATGTTCCTTTAGCAATATGTTGGCCTAAAAAAATAAGTGGTGATAGGGTTGTAGAAGATCTAGTTGCTTTGATTGATATAGCTCCTACATTCCTAGAAATTGCTAAAGTCAATAACCCACCTCAAATGTCTGGAAAGAGCCTTGTCAATTTATTGTTTTCTAAAGATATGGATTATAGACATCGAGATTATGTATTAACAGGCAGAGAAAGACATACACATGCAAGACCAGATAACCTTGGGTATCCTGCACGAGCTATAAGAACAGCCGATTATTTATATATTCGAAATTTTATGCCTAATAGTTGGCCTGCTGGCGACCCTTCACCTAAAAGATCAAAAGGATATGTTAAGCCTAAGGGACTTAAATCGATTGAACCTGGGTTCAATGATATTGACAATTCTCCAACAAAGTCTTTTTTGATTGATCAAGAAAAAGATTATCTAAAAGAGTATGAATTAGCATTTAGTAAAAGACCTTTTGAGCAGTTGTATGACATTAAAACAGATCCTGGTTGCATAAACAATATTGCTTATGAGTTATCATATAAAATGATTAAAAATGAACTCAGTAGTAAGCTAGAAGAATTGTTAAAAATTCAAGGAGACCCAAGGGTATTGGGTTATGGCGATATTTTTGATAGCTACCCGCGAATTTCATCAATGCGTGATTTTTCTGGTTTTAATGAGCGTGGGGAATATAATCCTGAATATCTACAGTTGGGACAAGAAAAAATTAATAAATAATAATTATATTATGGTTGAAGTTTTTTTAAGTTTTACTTCAAGTTTAAAGCAAACTTTGTCAATTACGTTTGTAAGCGTGATTTCTATTTTTTTTCTAGTAGGATGTCTGGATTCAAAAGAAACTAAATTAAGTCATCCTAACGTTGTTCTTATTTTAGCAGATGATTTAGGTTGGTCTGATTTAGGTTGTTATGGAAGTGAGGTCAGTACACCAAACTTAGATATGCTTGCCTCACAAGGTATTAGGTTTACACAAATGTATAACACTTCTAAATGCTTTCCTTCTCGTGCAAGCTTGCTTACAGGATTGTATTCTCAAAGAACGGGTTATCATAAAAGTTATGCGATACCCATGAATAATGCTTTAACACTTGGAGAGCTATTTAAAATGGCAGGGTACACCACAATGTGGTCTGGAAAACATCATAGCACAGAATTACCAACAACCAGAGGATTTGATTATTATAGTGGTCTTTTTGATGGTGCAAGTAATCATTTCAATCCCGGAAAGCAAAGAGATGGGGAAGGGCAGCCAGCGCAAAAAAAACCAAATAGAACTTGGGTGATTGACGGAAAGCTTATTCAGCCATATACTCCACCAAAGGATTTTTATACTACAGATAAATTCACAGATTATGCTTTGCAATGGATGGAAAAACAAGAAGCAAGCAAACCATTTTTCTTGTATATGTCCTATACCGCGCCTCATGATCCATTAATGGCATGGCCTGAAGATATTGCAAAATATGAAGGAATATATAAAGATGGTTATGAAGCAATCAGAACCGCCCGGTTTGAAAAACAAAAAGCACAAGGACTTCTAGAGCCTGAGTACCCTTTATCTATATCAACATTTCAAAATTGGGATAGTCTATCCGAAATAGAAAAAGAGCAGGAAGATTTAAAGATGGCTGTATATAGTGCCATGATAGATAGAATGGATCAAAACATAGGTAGATTATTATCAAAATTAGATGACATGGGGGTTGCCAATAATACCTTAGTTTTGTTTCTGTCTGATAACGGAGCATCTAAAGAGGTTGTTAAAAACGTAAAAAGTACTGGAGAAATTGGGAGTCTTACTAGATGGTCGTCTTTAGGGCCAGATTGGGCAAATGTGTCTAATACCCCACTTCGTTTTTTTAAAAATTATAGCAGTGAAGGTGGAATTAAAACACCTATGATTGTGAATTGGCCTAACGTAATTAAACAAAAAAATAAGATATGTAAAACACCATTACACCTTATAGACTTGATGTCAACTTTTGTGGATATTTTAGATGTTGAATATCCGAACGAATATAATAATCAGAAGATATATCCATTAGATGGAATCAGTTTCTTCCCCTTATTAATAGATCAGGAGGTTAAAAGGAAGACACCTTTATTCTGGCAATGGAAAGACAGCAAGGCCATACGAGACGATGATTGGAAATTAGTTTCTTATAAAAACAATTGGAAATTGTATAATTTAAAAATAGATCCTGTAGAGCAAAATGATGTGTCGAAGCTACATTTAGAAAAGTTTAATGAACTCAAGGATTTATATGATGCGTGGGAAAAAGGATTTGAGATATTTACTAATTAAGAACTAAATAAGTTAATCCGATTGTAGATGAAATTATGAACACAATAATTCCATTTTTAACTTTTTCAGAAGATTTTATAAAATATTTTCTGTTTAGAATTCCCTGAATAGTTTCAGCCCCGCCCATTATTACAAACCCTATCATTAACAACACTTCATTAATAAATGATTTGCTTTTGAATACAAACTCATCCAAAACGAAAAATACAGTTATAGACACCATAGTGACAAATCCGACCCAACCCAAGTATTTTTTGAACCACTCTATCATATTCTAAACTTCTACAAGTTCACTATATTTCAGCATAATGAGAATGTTAAGATTTAAACTGAATGTATATTAGGCAGATAGAAACTATAATTCCGCAAACTATCATCACTTTACTTGTCCAATCTAAATTTTTCACAATCAAATATATTTAATTAAATTTTTATTACTTGGAAGCATTTCTATCTGAATATAAACGTCAAACATAAAAAAGGAGAACCAATTCCAGTAAATCAATTCTCCGATTGCGTGATCGCGACAGGATTCGAACCTGTGACCGTCTGCTTAGAAGGCAGATGCTCTATCCAGCTGAGCTACGCGACCTGACAAAATATTCTTGTAAGTCAACTAACTTACAAGGTCTAAGCGGAGAGACTGGGATTCGAACCCAGGCAACACTTTCGCGTTGACAGATTAGCAATCTGCTCCATTACCACTCTGGCACCTCTCCTTAGGATTACTAAATCGGACGCAAAAATACATTATCAGCCGAAAATCGACAACTTATTTAACAGTTCAATTGCTGCGTTTGTCAAAGTCATCGTTTTGGCGTTCGTTGTATTTGATGATTGCCAATACAATCAATGCAATACCTATCGCCCCATAAAAGATAAAGGTCATCTATTTCAATTTAACAGCCGTTCCAAAGGCCAACATTTCAGAAGCCCCTTGCGCCACTACTGAAGTCGTAAATCGGACATTGACAACGGCATCAGCTCCAAGTTTTTGTGCATCAGTAATCATCCTTTGTAGGGCTTGCTCTCGAGCATCTGCCTGCAGTTTGGTGTATTCTTCAATCTCACCACCGACGATGTTTTTAAGACTCGCAAAAATATCTCGTCCAATATTTCGACTTCTTACTGTACTTCCGCGTGCAATGCCTAGGGTTTCCGTAATCGTTTGGTTCGCAATGGTTTCTGTATTGGATAGTTTCATAGCCTTAAATGTTTTTAGTAAGTGCCTTTACAATTTTGTTATGCGCATAAAACTCTTTAAAAATGACTTTTAACGCTGTGTATGATGGAACTGCGATAATCATTCCTAGTGGACCAAATAAAAGCCCACCTATTAATATAATAATAAAAATTTCGAGCGGATGAGATTTTACAGATGTAGAAAAAACATAGGGTTGAGTCAAAAAGTTGTCGATCAACTGTCCTATGGTAAATCCAACAAGCACATAAATCGTTTTTGGAAGTGTGACTGATGCAAAACTGGCGTCGAGATTACTTGTCATAGTCAAAAAGATAATCAAAACCGTACCAATAATCGGCCCCAAAAATGGTATGATATTCAGCAGGGCACAAACAAGTGCAATCGTTACCGCATTTGGAATTCCAAATATCAAAAGTACAAGCGTGTAAATGACAAATAAGACCGTGATCTGAACAAGTAATCCGATAAAATACCTAGATAGCAAATTCTTGATTGACAAAATTGACTTTTCAACTCTTTTAACGTTTTTATCTGCTACAAAAACCATGACCATTCTTTCTAGCAAACCACTGTCTCTCAATAAGAAAAAGGAAATAAAAATTACCGAAAATACACCAATCGTGAACCCACTGAGTCCATTGAGAACGGTATTGATGGCATCGGGAAGAAAACTATAATCAACCTCTGCCAAGCTACGATCGACCCAACTTTGCAAATCAACCCCATAATCCCGGAGATAAATACTAAGTTCGTTAATCAACTTTGTCGCCGTGGCTTCAAAAGCGTTTACGTTCAATAAGGAAAGATTTTTTGCCTGCTCAAAAATTACTGGTAGGAGTAAGGAAACAATTCCAAAAAATGTGGTCATCAAAATTGCTATGGTTGTGACAGATGATAAGGTGTTGCCAAATTTCATTCTCTTTAACAATTGAGCAATTGGACGTCCGATTAGGGAAACGACTGCAGCAATAAGAAGATAAAATATAACAGATTGTATGGAGACTACGACTTGATACAATCCAATCAACAATATAATGATGACAAATGCTTGTACAATAGCTTTGGTAAGTTCTTTTGGTTTCATCGACTAAAGATAAGTTTTTTACGGATATAATAGTGATATACTGTGGCAAGCGATAATACCAGCAGTTTCGGTGCGTAACCGTTTTTCTCCCAATGTTACAGCAGTGACGTTGGCATCGGCTGCAGCTTGGATTTCCTCAGGTGTGAAATCTCCCTCTGGGCCAATGAAAATCGATATGGATTTTTCTTTGAATAATATTCTGTCGATTGCTATTTTGTTCGTGTTTTGACAGTGTGCGATACAGGCTGTCCCTTCAATTTTATTTAACGATTTGGTGAAATCACATGCTGGATGAATAATAGGCAAATAAGTTCCCAGAGATTGTTTCATGGCAGCAACTGCGATTTTTTGCAATCGTTCTTGCTTGATTACTTTTCGGTCACTTCTTTGACAAATGATAGGTGTGATGGCATGAACGCCAATTTCAGTGGCTTTTTCAACAAACCAATCCATGCGGTCATTGCTTTTTGTGGGCGCGATGAAAATATGTAGTTGATAAGGATCTGGACTGATTTCCATGCATTGATTTATGATAGCTGTACATGCTTTGTGATTTACATGGGATAAGGTTGCCAAAAAACGATACCCAATGCCATTGGTAATTGTAATGGGATCCCCAACTTTTTTTCGAAGAACTTTAGATAGGTGTTTGCTTTCATTTTTATCAAAATGAATTTCTGTATCGTTTTTAGAGAGAGATGAAAGATAAAATTGCTGCATTACAAAGACATTCTCGATTGTGCTTGGCGATCCAAGACACCAAAGTTGTTATTTTGATATTTAAAATAGCCAGCAACTGCAATCATTGCAGCATTATCTGTCGTGTATGATAATGGCGGAATAAACACATTCCAATCTGTCTGCTTGGATAAAGCTTGTCGAAGACCAGAATTTGCCGAAACACCACCCCCAATCACAATTTCTTTAATCCCCGTTTGAATGACTGCTTTGTCAAGTTTTTCCATCAATATGTTGACAAGGATGTGTTGTACGGACGAACACAAATCGTTGCGTTGGTTTTGGATATAATCCTTGTCCAGTTGCTGTTGTTTTCTTAAATAATACAATACACTGGTTTTAAATCCACTAAAACTAAAATCTAAACCGGGAACCTTTGGCATGGAAAAAGGGATGTTGGGTTTTCCATTTTGTGCATATTTATCGATGTATGGCCCTGCTGGATAGGGGAGACCGATCATTTTACCAGCTTTATCAAAGGCCTCACCAACAGCATCGTCAAGAGTTTGCCCAATGACTTCCATTTCAGATGGACTGTTTACAAGGACCAATTGCGTGTGTCCTCCAGAAACCGTAAGCCCTAAGAATGGAAATGATGGGTCAGGAATCGATTTTTCAAAATGAACAAGCAAGTGCGCTTGCATGTGATTGACTTCGATCAGTGGAACTCCTAGTGACATGGACAGTGACTTGGCAAACGAATTCCCAACAAGTAAGGAGCCAATTAGTCCAGGGCCTAAAGTATAAGCTACTGCATTTACCTCTTTTTTATCGATATTTGCTGTTGAAAGAGCTTGGTCGACCACAGGAATGATATTCTGTAGGTGCGCGCGTGCAGCCAGTTCGGGGACAACTCCTCCGTACTGCACATGCACTTTCTGATTGGCAATAATATTTGAACGAATATGCCCGTCTACGAGTACAGCTGCTGCCGTATCGTCACAAGATGATTCGATTCCGAGTATTACAGGCACGATTCTTGTTTATTTAGCAAATTTAATACATTGATTTGACCCAAATACACTGGCGTAACGTAAAAGTAATAACGGTAATGAGTTTAAGTCTTGCCGTGCTAACGATTGCCCTTTTTCTTTCTCCTATCGGACAGTCTGCTATCAATTCATGGGTAAAAAATAAATTCATGAACGATTTTGAGGTGGAACTCTCTATGGGAACTCTTTTTGTCAACCCTGTCGGGACTACCTCATTCACTGATTTACTGATTCGTGACCATCGAAATGATACTTTGGTTTTCATTGATCATTTCGCATTTGAGTCTTATCACCTTGGTGGGTTAATTTCGAGGAAACTTGATTTGGGTGAGGTTGCATTTGATTCTTTGTTTTTGAATGTTGTGAAGTATAAGAATGAAGATCAATCTAACCTAGATATTTTTATTGAAAAAGTTAAACCTGATGATACTAGAATAAAACATCTTAGCGCAACTACCATCAAACTCAACCATAGTAAGGTGCAATTCACGGATCTGAATGAAGCAGACTCTGCAAAACAGCTTTTTTCAAATATGAACGCAAAACTAGTTTATTTGAATTCCCATTTCAATGATTTTTCAACTCAGATTGAGGGAATGAGTTTTTTTGCAGATCATCAAAATATTCAAGTTCTGGATTTAGAAGTATTTTGTTCCTTTGGCACTGAACGTGCTGAATTTCAAAACTTGAAGATAATCACACCAAACTCTCAAATTATTACTGATGTTTCCGTGCTGTACCCAAAAGGTGGGTTTGGTAATTTTTATGAGGACGTTTCCATACATGCCGCAGTTCAAGACTCTTTTTTGGGTTTACAAGAGTTTCAATTTTTAGCCCCAAATTTTTCTGGTTCTGAAACCATTTTTCTAGACCAACTTAATTTTTCAGGCACACCAAGTAAATATGCTATAGATTCTATTCGTATAAATTACGAGAAAAGTAACTTTTCAGGCTCATTCACTTTCAACACTTCCAAGGACGCTTCAAAACTCACAATACAAGAACTCTTCATCAACCCGAATGACGTCCATACCCTCTTCCCAAGTTTGGAGAAATCCAATGTTGACATCTTAAAACGATTTGAGAAAGCAAATATCAGCGGAACCCTTGCCAGTCAATCAGCTAATCATAAGCTAAACCTTTCTGTTGAGTCATCCCTAGGTCCGCTGCAAATCAATTTTGATTTTTATCGAAAAGGTAGTCAAATGAATATTTTTTATGATGGTCAAATCCGAGCGAGTCAATTTAACGTCGGCAGTCTGCTGAATCAACCCGGACTTGGGACTACTGATGCATTATTGTTTGCACAAGGAAAAGGACTTCATTTTGATCAGCTTGATTCAAAATTATACGGTCAATTTTCATCCTTTTCATTTCGCGAAAACAATCTTGACACTATTTCTGTTGACATCAATCTGAATCAGAATCGAGTTGTTGGATTAGTTGACATAAATGACATTGATGCAAAGCTGCAAATCCAAGGACAATTTGAAGTTAATGACTCTGTACAGAAATTTTCAGCAATCGCAGAAGTAAGTGAATTAAAACTTCAATCTATCCAGTCTTCAAAATCTTTGGAGAACAGAACGCTTTCAGGCAATTTTGAAATCGTCGGTCAAGGGACCAAAATTGATAATTTTATTGGAGATATCAACGCAGAATCTGTTAAAATCCACTCAAGAGATAAACTGTTCTCATTTGAGGATTTTAGCATACAGTCAAGGGTGAATAAAAATTTACGATTTTTCAACATCAGATCTGAAGATGTTGTCAATGGATTGGTTTACGGAAGGTTCGAATTTTCGGATTTGAAGAAAATGATAAAGAATTCATTCGGAAGCTACTTTTCTTCATACAAACCATTGCATCTGGACTCTTCCAAATTTATCAATTTTAGCATTAATTTCAAGGAAAAATTACTCAGGGCCTTAAGTGATAATATTTCTATTGATGACAATTCATTTTTTCGTGGAAAGCTAAGCGCTAACATGAACGAGGCGGCCTTGCAGCTTGACATTCCCTACATTCGTTATGAAGACAAAGTTTTTTCTCAATTTCGTTTTACATTGGATAATGACAACCCTTTGTATAAATCCTTCCTATATGTTGAGGAATTTCAGGGAATGGGCCTAAACCTTAGTCAATTTCGACTTATAAATTCAGTAATTAATGACAGACTGCATTTTAGAGCTGAATACGATAGTAATTCTTTACAAAATGAGGTCAATTTTTATTCTACACTGGATGACAATCAAGAATTAGAATTTGGTATTCAACCATCAAATATCTCATTTCAAGGCAAGCAATGGAAAGTGAATCAAATTGATGAAAGAACCAGCTCTTTGCGCCTATCATCAAATGGGACACAACTTAATCCAACTGTTTTTTCAAATGATGAATCTACCCTCTACCTTTCGTTTGACCAGCAAAAAACACAACGTTTTCAAGCTATTTTTGAAAATATTAATCTTTCCGATATTATTTCTTCTAATCCAAATAGAATCGTTAGCGGGATTACCAACGGTAATCTTGATATTACATTAGATAACGACAAATTTGGTGGAGAGGCAAATCTGAAGATTGATTCATTATCATTAAATGACTCTTTGTTAGGCGATGCTTCTATTACTCTGCGATCCCTTCAAGACGCCTACGCGCTGTCGTTCAGTACAGTTGATAAAGATCTAAAAACAAGCTCAATTGAAGGCTTAATCTTTCCCCAAAATGACAACAACTTAGATCTTAGTGCTACTTTTCAGAAATTTCCTGCAGCTACTTTTGACCGCATTATTGGAAATGCGCTTACAGATGTTGGTGGAGAGATAGATGGTTCAATATCAATAGGTGGCAAGTGGAACCAACCCATGCTTGAAGGAGAACTATTTTTAGAGGGATTTAGACTTTCTGTTCCATATTTGAATGTTGGATATCGACTTGCAGACAACACAACGCTGATTGTAAATCCAACGTCATTTCAGTTTGAGTCTACTGTTTTGATTGATGAAAATAGCCTGACTTCAGCAAGCTTTGGGGGATCAATTACCCATCAAAACTTTCAATTTTTTACACTCGATATCGACCTGTCTAGTGAAGGTCTTCTCGTTTTAGATACAGATAATGGTTTTGATACTAACTATTACGGAAAAGCAGTGCTCAATGGCTCTGCCCATATTCATGGACCAGCCCAATCCTTGACTTTTGACGTTTTAGGTCAGTCCGCTAAGGGAACAAATATTATCATACCAGTTGACAATACGATGACTATAGAGGATGTTTCTTATATAAGTTTTGTCGAAAAAAACAGGGCGAATAAAATTGTGGACTTACCATCTTCGTCCAAAGAAATCAAAGGACTCGCTCTCAATTTTGATTTATCAATTACGCCAGACGCTGAGCTTGAGCTCGTGATTGATAGTGATACGGGAAGTACGCTGAGTGGCTCTGGATTAGGAAGTATTCTCATGGAAGTAAATACAGATGGAGTTTTTAGTGTATGGGGAGATTTTATTGCCTTAAATGGAGTGTATAGCTTTAAAAATTTAGGGATACTGGAAAAAGAATTTACTCTTGAGCCAGGTGGTACTATATTGTGGAATGGTAATCCACTTGATGCAGTACTAAATTTACAAGCTATCTATGAAGTACCAGGTGGAGCAAATCCAGCTATCTTACTTGAAAATCCGGGATTTAATCGAAAAATTCCAACTGATGTAAAAATTTATTTATCTGGTAGCATCATGCAGCCTGAAACTCCTAGTTTTTCAATTGATTTTCCTAACACATCTGCAAATGTCAGAAATGATCTTGCCTATAAACTGGAAGATGATGAACGTAGGCAAATCCAAGCCATATCTCTATTATCTCAAGGGGTTTTTATTAGTGACTTGTCTTTATCAGCCATTTCAACACAAACCCTAACTAACAACCTGTTTCAAAAAGCATCTGGCGTTTTTGAATCGATTTTTTCTGGGGATGAGGACAAACTGAAGTTAGGGTTAGATTATTTGCAAGGAGATCGAAATTCAGAAGCAACTTCCAGAACGCGAGATCGGCTTGGTCTTACTATTGTTACCCAAGTTTCAGAAAGACTCCTGATTAACGGTAAACTCGGAGTTCCCTTTGGAGGTGTTGAGGAAACCATAATTGTGGGGGATGTGACCATTGAATTTTTGTTAAGTAAAGATGGAGCGTTGAGAGCACGTATATTTAATAGAGAAAACGAGTTTCAATATTTTGGTGATGAACTCGGATATACTCAAGGAATTGGGTTGACTTACCGTGTTGGTTTTGATGATTTTAAATCTTTGATTAAAAAGATTTTAAAAAAGAGGACAATTTAACATCAAAAAATTAATTTGAATTACATTTTACCCTCTATTTTTCTTAAATTCAAAATTTCAAGGATTCCACATGATTTAAGGAATTTAGTTTGTAATTTTGCCCTTTTATTATGGCTGTAAAACCAAATCATATCGCTGTTCTTACTTCAGGAGGTGATGCTCCCGGTATGAACGCTGCCATTCGGTCTGTTGTTCGTAGTTGCTCTCATTTTGACATCAAATGCTCAGGGATATACCGAGGTTATCAAGGGCTCATTGAGGGGGACATACAACCATTGGATGCTCGAAGTGTTAACAATATTATCAATAAAGGTGGTACTAAATTAAAATCTGCTCGTTCTCTTGACTTTCTCCAAAAAGGGGGTAGGCTTAAGGCCTACCAAAACCTCAAGAATATTGATACCGATGCCTTAATTGTCATTGGAGGAGATGGGAGCTTTACTGGTGGAATGATTTTCGAACTTGAGCACAAAATCCCTGTCATGGGTATCCCTGGAACAATTGATAATGATATTTTTGGAACCTCACATACGATTGGTTATGACACTGCACTGAACACAGTCGTTGAAGCCATTGATAAAATTCGAGATACAGCGATTTCTCACAATCGTTTGTTTTTTGTTGAAGTCATGGGTAGGGACGCTGGCCATATCGCATTGAATGTTGGTATTGGAGCAGGTGCTGAAGAAATTCTAATACCTGAAGAGAATCTTGGTCTTGATAGACTATTGGAATCTTTACGGAGAAGTAAAAAATCCGGAAAATCTTCAAGTATTGTTGTTGTAGCTGAAGGTGATAAGATTGGTAAAAATGTTTTTGAACTTGCGCAACACATCGAAGAAAATTTACCCGATTACGAGATCAGAGTGTCTGTTTTAGGGCATATTCAACGGGGTGGGACACCCTCTTGTTTCGATCGTGTATTGGCCAGCCGCATGGGGCTTAAAGCAGTAGAATCACTAATTAAGGGAGTAAGCGGTCATATGGTTGGAATTCAAAATGGCGAAATGATCTTAACCCCACTAAACAAAGCAATCAAAGGCAAGTCAGAAATTAAGCGAGAGCTTATTAGGGTTTCAGATATTATGACTCTTTAAAATCAAATTAACTTAGAAAATAACTATGTCAACACTCAAATTAGGAATTAACGGATTTGGAAGAATTGGAAGAATGGTTCTTCGTGCATCACTGCAAAATGATAATGTTGAGGTCGTAGCCATCAATGACTTGCTCGAAGTCAACCATCTTGCTTACCTTCTAAAATACGATTCTGTACACGGTACCTGTTCTGCCTCAATTGAGATTAAAGATGGTCACCTTGTGATTGATGGTAAAACAGTCCGAATTACTGCAGAACGAGATCCACAAAACCTAAAATGGGATGAGGTTGGCGCTGAAATCGTTGCAGAATGTACAGGAATTTTTACCACTCTGGAAAAAGCCCAACTTCACATTGATGGAGGTTCAAAAAAAGTAGTTATTTCTGCGCCATCTGCTGATGCACCAATGTTTGTAATGGGCGTTAACCATAATGACATAAAATCTTCAGACGTTATTGTTTCCAATGCATCTTGTACTACGAATTGTCTTGCTCCATTGGCCAAGGTATTGCATGATAATTTTGGAATCGCAGAGGCTTTGATGACGACTGTTCATGCCGTTACAGCTACTCAAATGACGGTTGATGGACCTTCACAAAAAGATTATAGAGGAGGTCGTTCGTCTCTTTTAAATATTATTCCAGCATCGACAGGAGCTGCAAAAGCAGTTACTAAGGTTATTCCTTCTTTAGTTGGTAAAATCACTGGAATGGCATTTCGTGTGCCAACCGCAGATGTCTCTGTTGTTGACTTAACGGTAAAACTCGAAAAAAGCACAAATTACGATGAGTTGATGTCCACTCTTGAAGAGGCCTCTAACGGTGCAATGGCTGGAATCTTAGGATTTACAAAAGAACTCGTGGTTTCTCAAGACTTTATCGGGGATGCAAGAACGTCAATTGTTGATGCCAACGCAGGGATTCAGCTCAACGACACGTTCTTTAAAATTGTGTCATGGTACGACAATGAAGCTGGTTATTCGAACAAGCTAATCGACCTGGCTCTTCACATTCGTTCATTATAAAGATTACGTATGAGACTTGTTGTTGATAGTGGGTCAACAAAAACTGATTGGATTGCTATTGATGACTCTGGCAATATTTTGTTTGAGACCCAAACACTCGGCTTAAACCCTCAAGTCCTAACGGAAACCATCGTCGAAGAACGTATCATGAACAACTACGAGCTGTATCGCATTCGAAATGAAGTCGATTCAACATTCTTTTATGGGGCAGGTTGCGGTACTGAACCGCCACGTAAATTGATGGAGGGTGTTTTAAACAGTATTTTTCAAAACTCAACGATTTCTGTCAAGGAAGATACCTATGCAGCGGTTTATGCGACGACTGATCCCGGAGTGCCTAGTATCGTTTGTATTTTAGGTACTGGTTCCAATTGTAGTTTTTATGACGGAGAAATCGTTCATCAAAAGATTACCTCTCTTGGGTATATCTTAATGGATGATGCAAGTGGCAACTATTTTGGTAGACAGTTGCTTAGGGACTATTATTTCAATAAAATCCCAAAAGCACTTTCTGATTCTTTTGCTGAAGAATTTAATTTGGGTGCAGAAGAGATTAAAACCAATTTATATAAAAAGTCTAATCCAAACACCTATTTGGCAAGCTTTGCGAAATTTGTAATTATCAATAAAAATGAGCCCTACATACAAGGGATTATCAATAAAGGACTTAATTTATTTATTGAAAATCAAATTATTCAGTTTGACAACGCTAAAGAATTTCCCATTCATTTTATTGGATCAATTTCTTACTTTCTCAAGGAAGAGCTTGAATCCAAGCTCAAGTCTTACGGATTGACTCTAGGTAAGATTATCAAAAAGCCAATTGAAGGGCTTGTTTCCTATCATAAGTCCAGCGACTAGCGTATCGCAATTACTGAAATTTCAACCCGGACATTTTTGGGCAGAGCTGCGACTTGAACGGTCTCTCTTGCAGGAGCAACTTTGTGATCGAAATAGCTTCCATAAACCTCATTGACAGCAGCAAAATCTCCCATATCATACAAGAAAATGGTCGTTTTCACCACGTCAGCAAAGTCCATCCCTGATACTTTGAGTACTTCTGATAGGTTTTTCATAACTTGAGTGACTTCCGTTTTAATGTCTTGATTAACCAATTCCATCGTTTTGGGTTCAAGTGCAATTTGACCACTGACGTAAAGGGTATTGTTAACCAAAATGGCCTGATTATAAGGTCCTATCGGTGCGGGGGCTTTAGGGGTTTGAATGATTGTTTTCATATCTATTAATTAAAGTCTTTTATCTGGTTCTCGACGTTTATCGTATTTTAAATCACTGAGGAATCCACTGCGTACTCCAATGAAAAAGAACCATGATTGTCGATTCCCAAATGGTGTCCAAGCCAAGTTCATAACCCAACTGTCTAAGTCTCTTTCAATTCGAAAATTGGTATAGGTAATCCCTTTGTTTTTAAAATCATAGCCAGTCGATACACCCACATCCCATTTGGGCGTTAGACCCACGGATCCAGAGACCATAAGAGAGTTGTTTGAAATATCTCGATTTTGCTTTGCATTTGAATAGGTTAAGCTATGTCGAACATTGAGTTTCCAAGGGATTTTTGTACGATAAAATGCGTTGTCTTCTTTTTCTTCTTCATCTTCTTCTTGATCTTGTGTCCTGCTTTGGTCTGCTGTAAATCGTCGATCACTAAAATCCTGACTCCCGCCAAATAAATCGTTATCGTCTGATGAATTACTTTTTGATGACGAATCATCATTTGACTTGGAGGCGCTTGAAAAATTGTACCCCCAGTTCATGTTTGCACTTGTCATTCGAAATAGTCCCCCGCCACTTTTGACATGTAAGGAATTGATTCTTCTTCCACTTTCATCAAGCGTATAGGGGTCAAAAGTAGCTCCTAAGTTAATATTTATCTTGTTGTCAAGTAGTGGAATTACAGTTGACATCCGAACTGGACTCCATCGCAATGAGTCTGCTTCAAAATTATAGCTGGTTGAAAAGTTAAGATTGTTTAGAATTTTGATCTTTTTGGATTCTGTTGTTAACGAATCCTTATCCCTGACTTTGGCTTCAACAGTATTTCGCAATGCAAAGCTAATCGATTTGGATTTATTCTTCCCCGGTTGTCCATACATACTTCCCTCGAAACGGGTATAATCTCTTGTGTTGCCATCTGCATCTATGATATATTCGTCGTAGTATTTTTCAAGGCTGGGGGATTCACTATAGTTTATATTTGCATTCACAACATGACGTATGGACTGAATTTTCGCATTTTCTTTAAAATTAAAAATCCCATATAAAGTCGTGCTCACACTCGCACTGTAATTGTATTTACTAAACCGATCAAAACCCCGAATTGTATCTTGTTTGGCAATGGCTTCAATCTCGGAATCATAATCATTTTTCTGAACGGTTTCAAAAACCCATGTATCTTCGTAATTTCCGCCAACTGAAAAGTTAAAATGCTTAGCGACTTTAAATGAGGTGCTCAATGGAATTTGATGTTTAAACCCAGATTTTGCCTCGTCAAACATTCTAGAGGTTAAGAAGTCCTCATCCATCATTTGCAAGCGATTCTCACCTCTTAAACTATATTGAAAGTTGATATTTTGTATGATTCCTTTTTTTGCTCCATTGCGTTTCGCAAAAGGGTAAATACGCTCCATATTTGCTTGAAAGGTTGGGAGCGTCATATTTATCGTTTGTGTTCTTGTGTTTTGGCTGTGTGAAGCAGAAAGTGATAGATTAACCGAGGGGTATTTCGGAAAAGTCCTTGAATAAGAAACAGATGAAGATAAGGTGTTATTCAAAAAATTACCAGTATTGATTTGATTTAACGACTCCCTAAAATAGGTACTGCTACCAAGATTTACAGATGCCGAAAATCGACTGTTTGGATTGGATTTTGCGTCTTTACTATGTGACCAACGTAAGTTGTAAATATTACTTTTGCTATAGTCTGGAAACCCCCTTTCACCGCTGATTAGATTTTCAAAACGAATCGCAAGGTTTCCTCTAAATTTATATTTCACATTATAATTTGACTCAAGACGAAAACCATAACTGCCATTTGTATAATAATCACCTAAAAGTGCAATGTCAAAATAATTACTAGCAGCGATATAGTAACCACCATTCTGCATGAAAAAACCACGTCTAAAGTTTTCTCCTATGGTTGGAAAAATAATTCCACTTTCTCGGTCTTGAGTCATGGGAAAATATGCAAATGGCAAGTAAATAGGGGTGGGTACATCAGCGATATATAGCTGATTTCCACTGGCAATAATTTTCTTTTTTGGTACAAACTTCCCCTTTCGGATACGCACAAAATAATCGGGGTTTTCTACATCTTCAGAGGTTGTGATTCGAGCATCTTTGATATAGTAAACAGAGTCGTTTTCTTTCTTTGTTATCTTCGCTAAAACACTCATGCCTTGCTGCTCACTTCTGGAATTCCATATAATAGCTTTTTTGTTGTCAAAATTGAATTTTAACGAGTCAGGAAAAATCTCATCACCGCCTTGTTTAAAGGAAGGAAATTGCACATATTGGCCTGTCGTATCGACAATTGGCCGTGCAAAAACAATATTCGTATTATAGTCCAAATCGATTTGACCTGCTTTCAGTTCGATGTCCTGATAATACAGTTCAGCTTGATCGTAAAGCGTCATAGTTTTATTCGTTCGTTTGATCGTAATTGTCCCAACAGCATTTCGTTTGATTTGGTCAAGGAGCCCCGATTTTCTTATGGGGATACTATCATTGATCGTGATGGAATCTGTTTCTACAGAATCGGCAATTTGATCTTGCCCAATCCCCCAAAAAAATGGCAATAAGATGACCAGCAAAGTTGAAAAGAGCTGAAATGAATGAATATGTATTACTTTTGTCAAAAGCCCTTTTTTGTAGAATTCAAAAATACGACTATTTTTTTGGGAACTATTCGCCATCTTGTTCTTGTTTTTATCCTCTTTACTCTCTCTTTGGGGGCTTTGTATTCTCAACAATCTCAAAACAAGGATATGTTCACAGTAGTCCTGGATGCTGGCCATGGCGGAAAAGATTCTGGAAACCGTGGAAATCAGTATTATGAAAAACATATCGTCTTAAATGTAACTCTCAAAATCGGTGCCATTCTCAAAAATAAGCATGACATCAATATTATCTATACAAGAAAAAGTGATGTCTTTATCCCGCTAAATAAACGAGCTGATATTGCAAATTCATCAAAAGCAGATTTGTTTGTTTCTATTCATTGTGACGCACACACTTCTAATGCCTATGGCGCAGGTACTTTTGTCTTGGGTCTTCACGAGAATGTTCGAAATTTTAGAATTGCACAAAAGGAAAACTCCGTTATTTTTCTGGAAGAAGACTACGAAAAGAATTACGATGGATTTGATCCCAATAACCCAGAGTCTGTGATTAGTTTGGTATTGATGCAAGAAACCTATTTGGACCAAAGCATTCAAGCTGCAAACACTATTCAACAGAGTTTTGTGAGAAATCTGAAACGAAAAAACCGAACGGTAAAGCAAGCTGGGTTTTTGGTTTTGAGAAATACCTACATGCCTAGTGTTTTGGTTGAACTTGGCTTTTTGACAAACAAAATTGAAGGGGCATACCTCAATTCAAAAAAAGGACAAAACGAAATGAGTGAGGCTATTGCAAAGGCAATCGTATCCTATAAGAACTTTCTTCAATCTGATTTACAGGAAGATATTATTTTTGAAGATTCAAACACAAACAATGACAAAAACAGTCTAGGACGGGATTACACTTTTAGAGTACAAATTTCTGCCAGTAAAACGATGTTAGAACCAAAATCATTTAATTTCAAGGGCTTGTCTCCCATCAAACGCATTAAGTCGGGGGGTTTATATAAATATTTTTTAGGTAATGCAACATCCTATGAAAAAGCAAAAGAATTACAACAACGCGCAACTGAAAAAGGATACAGTGGTAGCTTTGTTGTAGCTTTTCAGAATGAGGAGATTGTTTCTCTTAAGACTGCGTTAAAAAGAAATTAAACCCTTATTTTGTACCCCAAATTATATGCGTATTTTTATCGCTTTAAGATCGTAGTGTGAATTTGTCTAAAGAAATCAAAACCGCAATCTTTGCCTTATCCGGATTTGGTTTATTTTTTATCGGCTTTAATTACTTAAAATCGAATGATGTTTTTGTTCGAGATAATATTTTCTATGCAGTGTATGACAACGCTGAGGGTCTGATGGTTGGGACTACTGTGACCATTCAAGGTTTTCAAGTTGGAACGATTGATCAAGTTTCTTTACTTGATGGAAACAAAAACATTGTTGTTCGTTTTCGAGTTGAAAAAAAGTATCAATTTTCGAAAAATAGTACTGCGAAAATTTATGAAGCAGGCCTCCTTGGCGGAAAGTCCTTGGCTGTTGATCCACAGTTTGATGGTGCTGATTTTGCACAATCAGGTGACACTTTGCAAAGTGAAATTGCACCTGGACTATCAGAGTTGGTCAACCAAAAATTGACTCCATTGCAAGAAAAAATTGAGAGTATGATCACGCATGCTGACTCTGTTTTTATTGCTTTCAACGTCGTTTTAGATGCTAATGCACAGCTTCAATTGAAATCTTCTATTGAAAACCTCAATGCTTCGATTTCCAATTTTCGTTCGATTAGCGAAACCATAGACAAATCACTATCTGAAAATGGCAAATTAAACCAAACCTTTGAGAACCTTGCTGATTTATCAGCAGATTTGTCTGTTATTTCTTCTTCACTTAATGAAGTGAATCTTGATGATACATTTGAAGATTTAGGATCTGCAGTTGGTAACTTATCTCAAATTCTCGGCCGTCTGGAAGAAGGAGAGGGCTCACTCGGCAAACTCATCACTAAAGATGATCTTCATCAGTCTCTTGAACAAACCAATGCACAAATCCAACTACTTCTTGAAGATATGCGCTTGAATCCAAAACGTTATGTTCATTTTTCATTATTTGGAAAAAAGCAAGTCAAATACAAAACTTCAGATTCACAAAAAGAATAAACCCCGGTGTATCTAAGCAGTATTATTTTTGCAGTTGTTTTTTTTGTAGCTATTGCTGTGTTTACGAGAAACATCCGTCGGATTATTCGAAATATCAATCTCGGTCACAAAACAGACCGTTCTGATCAAAAATCAAAGCGCTGGAAGCATATGGCTCGTGTGGCTCTAGGTCAATCCAAAATGACAGTACGACCAATAGCGGGACTTTTGCACATCATTGTTTACGTCGGATTTGTTGTGATTAATATTGAATTACTTGAAATTGTCCTGGATGGTTTTTTGGGGACTCACCGCGTTTTATCTCCTTATCTAGGTGGTACCTATGATGTATTGATTGCGACTTTTGAAATTTTTGCCTTGTTGGTGATCTTGGCAGTTTCTGTTTTTTGGTTGAGAAGAAATGCTATGAATATTCGTCGATTTTGGAAACCTGAAATGAAAGGATGGCCCAAAAAAGATGCGGATTATATTCTCTATATCGAGCTTGTGTTGATGTTTTTGTTTTTAACAATGAACGCCTCTGACTATTGGTTGCAGCAACACCCGGAAGGACAGTCCTACTACACGCAAGCAGGGAGCTTTCCAGTCAGTAGCTGGATTACCCCATTTTTTGATGGCATGTCCTATGCTACAGTTGTTTCCATTGAACGCACAGCATGGTGGCTTCATATCCTTGGGATTTTAGCATTTTTAAATTATCTGTATTATTCAAAACATTTACACATCCTTCTTGCTTTTCCCAATACGTTCTATACCAACCTAAATTCACTAGGCCGGTTCTCGCACTCTGAAGCAGTGGCTAATGAAGTAAAGTTGATGATGGACCCAAGTGCGGATCCATACTCACCTGCACCAGCTGAAAGTGAACCACTGCGTTTTGGTGTATCCGATGTCAATGATTTAAATTGGGTGCAATTGATGAATGCTTACACTTGCACAGAGTGCGGTCGGTGTACCGATGTGTGTCCCGCTAATCAAACAGGGAAAAAGCTATCTCCTAGAAAGATTATGATGGATACACGGGACCGTCTAGAGCAAGTTGGTAAACAGCTGAATCAAGGACAAGATATCGACAATAATACGTTGCTTGACAATTACATATCTCGTGAAGAATTATGGGCTTGCACGACTTGCAATGCTTGTGTTGAAGCATGCCCGATCTCAATCGACCCGTTGTCAATTATTATGGACATGAGGCAGTATTTAGTCATGGAGCAGTCATCAGCTCCAACAGAGTTAAATACAATGATGACGAACATTGAAAATAACGGTGCACCATGGCCTTTTAATCAACAAGATCGTTTAAACTGGAGTAAAGAATAAGATATTATTATGGAACAAAAAGATGTAGATAAGCTACTGAGCAAAAAAATTGAAGATGGAGAACACGTAAGTCCTGTATTGCCTGGGGTAATCAAAAATTACCTCATTGACATTGACGGTACGATATGTGACGATATTCCAAACGAAGAACCCGAAAGGATGGCAACTGCCAAACTTTATCCAGATGCTTTAGAAACTCTAAATCGATGGTATGACGAAGGTCATGTGATCTGTTTTTTCACTTCCAGAACCGAAGATCACCGAGCTGTAACCGAGGAGTGGTTAAAAAGCAATGAATTTAAATATCACAGTCTACTGATGGGGAAACCAAGAGGTGGAAACTATCATTGGATTGACAATCATTTGGTCAAGGCCACACGTTATAATGGAAAGTTTACCGATCTAGTAGACAAAGAAGTAACTATTCAAGTTTTTGATGATGGAGAACACGACTAATTCTGTACAAACCATGGCCGAAATGACCCAAAATGGTGTTTCGCCTGAGGTTCTATTTTGGGTTGGTTGTGCAGGGAGCTTTGATGATCGATCCAAAAAGATCACAAAAGCTTTTGTCGATTTGTTAAAAAAGGCCAATGTTTCCTTTGCGGTTCTAGGTCCGGAAGAGAGTTGTACTGGGGATCCGGCGAAGCGTGCAGGAAATGAGTTTTTGTTTCAAATGCAAGCGTCAACAAACATCAAATTACTAAATCGTTATCAAATAAAAAAAATTGTTACTGCTTGTCCACACTGTTTTAATACGCTGAAAAATGAATATCCGCAATTGGGTGGACAATACGAGGTTCTTCATCACACCCAGTTTTTGCATCAGTTGATAGAAGAAGGTCGATTGAACATCGATTCGAAAACTGAATATAAGGGCAAAAGAATCACCTTTCATGATCCGTGTTATCTTGGACGAGCAAATAAGGAGTATGAAGCGCCTCGCACACTTATCAAAAAACTCAGCGCAGAGCTAGTCGAAATGAAAAGTTGTAAGGAGAAAGGCTTGTGTTGTGGTGCTGGGGGTGCTCAAATGTTTAAAGACGCCGAAAAAGGAGATAAAGAAATCAATATCAAACGCACCGAACAAGCTCTTGATACCAGCCCAGAAATTATTGCTGCTGGGTGTCCGTTTTGCAACACCATGCTTCATGATGGCATTGCGAACAAAAAAAAGGAGTCTAAGGTTGTGGTTTTAGACATCGCACAGTTGCTTACTCAAACAAAACATCTTTAACTATGGTCGTACCCTTTTCTGAACTTCCTGATCATTCTCGGATTTGGATATATCCTTCTAATCGTAAATTCTCTACCCCAGAAATGACACAACTTGAATCGGATATCGAGAAATTTTTATCGAATTGGACTGCGCATGATGCATCCTTATCAGCCGGGTATTGGATTCCTCATCAGCAGTTTATTGTACTTGCCCTAAACGAATCAGATCAGCAGGCAACAGGGTGTTCGATTGACAAGTCGGTTCATTTTATTCAAGCTATTGAGGAAGCCTTGTCCGTGAGTTTGCTTGACAAAATGAATGTCCATTATATCAAGGGTGATGTAATTGATGTCATCAATCTGAAGTCGTTCAAAAAAATGGTCAAGTCAAAGCAAATTCTTCCTAGCTCAACAGTTTTTAACCATCTTGTCACTACCAAAATAGATTTTATAAATCACTGGGAAACTACTGCTGACAAGAGTTGGCATTCTCGTTTCTTTTAGCTTTAGTACCTTTATCTTATGATTTGTTGTAAGCAAATACTGCTCTCGATCTTAGCGACAAACCTACTATTTGCTCAGCCTAAACAGATTTGGGTTGATAGTACCTATCAATCGCTTACCCTTGATCAAAAGATTGGACAATTGTTTATGCCTATGGTTTTCTCACAAGAAGATCAAAGCCATTATCAACAAATTTCTGCGGACCTTAAAAGGTTTCATCTTGGCGGGATTATTTTTTCAAAAGGGACAATCGCAGAACAAGTACGGCTTACCAATTTGTTTCAAAACCAAAGCAAAGTGCCTTTACTCATCGCAATGGATGCAGAATGGGGCATTGCGATGAGACTCCGTGACGCAAAACCCTTTCCATATCAAATGACATTAGGAGCCATACAAAACGATAGCTTGCTTTATAAGATGGGATACTCTATGGCGAATCGTCAACGTCGACTTGGGGTTCACCTCAATTTTGCTCCCACTGTGGATGTCAACACCAATGCAAAAAATCCTGTGATTGGCCTACGTTCTTTAGGATCAGATCCCGAACTGGTCACAAAAAAAGCAGGAATGCTTTTACGTGGTATGCAAGATGGGAAGTTGATGACAAGTATCAAACATTTCCCTGGGCATGGTGATACCTCAACAGATTCTCATCACACGCTACCTGTAGTTCCTCACAGTCTCGATCGTTTAAATCAAGTCGAGCTTTATCCATTTAAGACCCTCATCGATGAAGGAGTTTTTTCAGTTATGGTCGGTCATCTGGATGTGCCTGCACTCAAAGAAGTGAAAGGTAGACCATCGTCTCTTTCTTCTTCTATTTTGACAGATCTTCTCAAAAAGAAATTTGGATTCACGGGCTTAGTTGTTACCGATGCCTTGAATATGAAAGGTGTTTCTGACTATAGCGGAAACGAGTCGGCTTCTCTCGCATCTTTTTTAGCTGGAGCGGACTTGTTGTTAATCCCAGATGATTTGCCGTTTGCTTTTGCGGATATTCGAAATGCATTATTGTCGGGAACCATATCTGAGGAAAGATTGGCCCACTCTGTCAAAAAAATTCTTTCTGCAAAATATGAAGCGAAACTCAATGAATCAAAAACGGTAGATCCAGAATCTTTGCAAGTTGATCTGCAGACATCGGACTTCACTGCACTACGGCACCAGTTGGCAGAGGCGTCTTTGACGGTGATTCGTAATGAAGACAAGGTGCTTCCCATCCAAAAACTTGAGGAATCTCAAATTGCTTATGTATCAATCGGGGAGGATGAAGGCGAGTTTTTCTTTGATCGCCTTCAACATTACACATCCGTTAATCAACAAACTCTTACAGAAATCTTATCAACTAAAAATGAGTATTCCCATGTAATTATCGGCTTGCATCAACCTAATCATTCTCCTTTTGTCAAGCATAAATTGAGTTCAGATGTGATTGCTAAACTCGATTTAATATGTCAGAAATTCAATGTGATTTTTGTAACTTTTGCCAACCCTTACAGTATATCAAAACTTCCTCTTACGAAGTGTAAATCCGTTGTGCTTGCTTACCAAAATAATCCAATTTTTCAATCAAAAGCCGCCCAGTTGATTTTTGGTGGGCTAGGAGCTAATGGTAAGCTTCCCGTTCCTGTCGGAAGCTACCCTCAAGGTAGTGGAATTGATATTTCACCCCTAGGTCGTTTGTCTTATGGTCATCCTAAGCAAGTAGGCATGGATGACAAGGTTTTGGAGACAGTTGATTTAATGGCAGCAAAAGCCATTTCCGATTCTATTGCACCTGGAATGCAGATTGTTGTCGCCAAGTCGGGTAAGGTTATTTATCATAAGTCGTTTGGCTATATGCGTTATTCAAAAAAAACGCTAATCCAATGGTTTCACCGCTACGATTTGGCTTCATTGACAAAAATCCTGGCTTCAGTTCCTTTAGCTATGCGGGAGTATGAGCGGGACTCTCTGTTTCTGCTCACATCAATTTCTGATTTGATTGTAGAATATGAAAATTCGAATAAAGCAGATATGAATTTTCAATCTCTGTTTTCTCATCATGCAGGGATTCAGCCATGGTTACCTTTTTATAAAAATACCTTGAGTCAAAAAACAAATAGACCACAAAAAAAACTATATCGCACTGGAAAAAAAAGAAAACATTCGATTCAAGTTTCTGAGGATTTATTTCTTCGTACAAAATATCTCAATGTAATTAATGATGAAATTCTAAATAGTCCATTGCTGGACTCTTTGTATTATAAATACAGTGATTTACCCTTTTACATATTTAAAGAATACCTAGAAGGTCGTTACAAAGAGAGAATTGATCAGCTCGCTGAAGAAGAATTCTATGCGCCACTTGGCGCCTCTCATTTGGGCTATTTGCCTTTGCAAGAGGTTGATGCCAACCAAGTAGTTCCATCTGAAATTGATGATTATTATCGTCATACAGAAGTCCAAGGTTTTGTACATGATATGGGCGCAGCCATGCAAAATGGTGTTGGCGGGCATGCAGGTTTGTTTAGCAACGCCAATGATGTCGCCAAAATAATGCAAATGTTTATTCAGGGTGGTTCATATGGAGGACGTGATTTTTTCTCTCCTTCAACAGTCAACCACTTTAATACTAGACACTATAAAAGCGAAAATAACCGTCGCGGAATTGGTTTTGACAAACAACAGTTTGAAGATCCTGGTCCAACTTGCTTGTGTGCATCCGATAAAAGTTTTGGTCATTCGGGCTTTACAGGAACTTTTGCATGGGCAGACCCAGCGTCTAATTTGGTTTATGTATTTTTATCGAACCGTACTTATCCAACAATGGAAAACACAAAAATGGTTGACACAAACCTAAGATCTGAAATTCAACGTGTAATTTACAAAGCAATCATTCAGTAGCTATGCGAATAGGAATTGTATGTTACCCAACCTTTGGCGGAAGTGGGGTAGTTGCGACTGAACTCGGAGTTGAGCTTTCAAAAAGGGGGCATCAAGTTCATTTTTTGACCTACAAGAAACCGGTCCGTCTGGACACAAGCTTGGAAAATATTCATTTTCATGAAGTTCATGTGCCGGATTATCCATTATTTCACTACCGACCATATGAGTTGGCTTTGTCCAGTGCATTGGTTGATATGGTTAGACTTCATAAAATTGATCTTTTACATGTCCATTATGCCATCCCGCATGCTTATGCTGCATATATGGCAAAACAGATGTTGGCTGAGTTCCATATTCAGATTCCAATTGTAACGACACTTCACGGCTCCGATATTACATTGGTTGGTAGTCATCCATTTTATAAGCCTGCTGTTACATTTAGTATCAATCATTCCGACATTGTGACCAGTGTGTCAAAGAGTTTGCTTTCTGATACTTTGGATATTTTTAATATTAAAAAAGACATTCAGGTTGTTCCTAATTTTATTGATATTGACAAATATGAGACGTTACGAACGACTTGTTCTAGAGATCAACTGGTGAAAAAAAATGAGCGTTTGGTCACACATGTCAGTAATTTTCGACCTGTCAAACGAGTTCTAGATGTGCTTTCTGTCTTTGCAAAACTCAATAAAGAAGTCCAATCCCGTCTAATTATGGTGGGTGATGGGCCAGAACGTTCATCGGCGGAAGAATACACTAAAGAGCTCGGACTTTCTGATGTTGTAGATTTTGTTGGAAAATCTAATGATGTGTATCGAATTTTATGTTCTTCTGATTTGTTTCTTTTACCTTCTCAAAAAGAGAGTTTTGGTCTTGCTGCTTTGGAAGCTATGGCAGCCAGAACTCCAGTTATTGCAACCAATGAAGGAGGTATTCCTGAAGTTGTGGAAGATCAATCTTCTGGATATTTATCTGGCCACGGAGATGTGGACACAATGGCAGTAAATGCGATAGAGCTACTGACCAATGAGGCACAACTTCAACAGTTCAAGGAGGCTGCTTTTGCTAGAGCCAAGGTATTTGATATCCATAAAGTCATTCCTTTATATATCGATATTTATCAAATAGCAATTCAATAGAATTATGAACTCTTTTTGATTTACTCAGGAAACGTACTTTTCCAAGCCCTAGTTCAGTAAAATTGTTCATTTTATAATATTTTATTGTGATATAGTTATAAAAAAACAATACGATATATTGCTAGTCTTTATAAAATTTTAATATTTCGTTTCCGTTTTGATGACGAATGCTGGCCAGATAGTAACCACTTTTCAAATTATTCGCTGAAATACGAAAAACTTTTGACGGATTTACGGCTGCATTTCCATTGTCATGAAGTCTACCGTTTAGGTCGTAAATTTGAAAGTTAAATGAAGAAATATTTTTGGGCACACCAATCTTGATTACATCATTAACTGGATTTGGAAAAAGTATCCATCGATCTGCATTGTTGTCGGAACGAAGAAGCTCAAACTGATCAAATGTCCGTCCGAGTATGCTTTCGGACTTACTCTCATTTGGTGTTAGCCATTGGTCAATCACTGTTGCATAAATTGACCGATAGTCAAACTCCGGAGTGAGGTTGTCTTCCCAACGAACTCCTTTTGGAATCACAGGATTTTCACCTAGGATTTCGGGATTTACTCGATTTCCAAAGATAAATAGGGGTGCAGCAGTTCCATGATCGGTTCCTCTTGACCCATTGGATACGATAGTACGACCAAATTCAGAAAAGGTCATGCAGAGTACATCGTCGCTTTTCCCTGCCTCATCTAAATTTTGAAAGAAAGTCAAAACCTTATCATTGAGTTCTTTCATTAGGTATGCGTGCTCTCCTTTGGTGTGATCTAATGGATCGACCTGGGTGTCATGCGTGTCAAACCCGCCCAAGGTCACCATATAGATTCGGGTGTTTAGACCACCAAGGATAAGTCGTGTCATAATGTCAAACTGTTCCCCAAAATCACTTTCCTCATATTCATGCGTCGGAGCTGCTTGTTCATAAGCAGATTTGACGGTGCTGGCATATTCGTTGGATTGGTGCTTGACCAAATCGATATACCGCAACTTTACGCCTACATTATCTTCGGGGAAATTCGCATTTTGATCAAACAGGATATCTTCATGAAAACCATTGGGGTTTGTTGTTAGGTAACTGGTGAAAGACTGATTTCCTGTAAACAAAATAGATGATCCACCACCACCTAGCTCGATTGACAAGGGATCAGGATAGTTTTCATTTGGATAAGTCGTCGGCCAGTTGGGATGCTCTCCTTCGATGTAGCGACCAATCCATCCCGAGTTTAAAAATTCATCATAATCCGAAGCACTTTGCCAAATATCCATGGACCGAAAATGGGAAAAGTCAGGTTGCTCATAGCCGACGTTTTGAATGATTTTTAGCCGTTGCTCATCAAACAAACTTTTAAACCCTGTCAATTCGGGGTGAAGCCCTAGTGAAGAACGACCCAGATCAATAATGGACTCGTCCGGGAGCATCACATGAGATCTTGCAGCGTTGAGTTCGCTGAGCTGGTTCAGCGGGATGATGGTATTGAGGCCATCATTTCCTCCGTCGAGTTTAATCAACACCAATATTCGTCCAGGTTCATTTGTATTTGAAAGAAAAGATCCTGCATGTTGCGCCAATGCACTTTGCAGTATGCTTGGCAACACGATTGGTACTGCTGCTGCGTGACTGAGTTTGTGCAAAAATGATCTTCTTTTCATGAGTTAGTGAATATGATATACAGAAAGTTCAAAAAACCGAAATAGCACATTGTCAAACCTCCATTGAATACTGCTTAAGTTGTCTTTGGAGGGGTCATCCAAAAAGGCAGTGATATATTCTTCCCAATGCATATCACTCAGATTCCCGAGCAATTCGTTTTTTAACATCTGTACAGTGGATTCATTTATAGCTGCTCCACACAATCGTTGATTGAATTCATCTAGAAAATCCTCAAAATCAGCGGGATTTCGATAGGTACTCAAATAGCTGTGTAAATCATACTTCAGATTCACCCCTTGATCTTCATAACTGTATAACCAAAGTCCCCATCGAAACCAATGAGCAGCTTGTTTTCTGGATTTAATCGTTGTGGAATTGATCCAAAACATATCATATACGGGTTCTTGGTAAAACGCAGGCCAACCTGAAACATTTGGCGGCGTAAAGAGTTGCATACCTTGATTATAACTACTCCAATGTAAGCTTTGCCCAAAGAGATTGTAGGACAGTGTTGTTTGATCGATCTCTTGTTCTAAAAAAGCAGGGTGATTGGGATTAAATTTTTCATACTGCACTTCGTTACCATCCCAGTATGTACGATAGCCAGAAGTGATTTCGAGTTCTTTCAGCATACCCATATTGTAGTCTATCGGGGGTTTGATGATGCTATTCGGTATGGCTGTGTCATAAAAATGCTCACTTCCAAGGAGTACGCGTAAAACGGCAATAAGGGAATGATCATTGTCTCTAAATACTTGCGCTAGGGGAGTTATGATTTGAGATTCAATTTCTGGAGTGAGAACAGGGTAAACAAAAAATTGATAGAGTCTTCTACATAAATAAATCCCGGACTCTTCTGTACGGAACAGCATGTCTATGACCTCTTGCAATTCTTGCTGACCATCTATTCCAGATTTCCCTTTAATGGTTTGATTGTTGTAAAAAGACGAAAACGTTTTGTCTCCAACATCATGATTGTAATCATCGAAAAAAACATGTGATTCGGTACCTTCACTAAAAACCAATTTCTCGTAGTCATAGGTCCAGCCTACGAGTGCTCTGGCGATTTCACGAACATCTTTTTCAGTGAATTGTGCAAAAGGTCTTTTGCCAACGGTAAACAACTCTTGCACTTCACGGGCAAAGTTTTCATCTGGGGTTTCTTTTTGGCTTAAAGCAAGATTGAGAAAATCGAGCATCGAAGGGTCCAAGGTAACTTTGTATATAAATTCTTTATAACTGCCAAAGCAGGCCTCAAACAGGAGTTTGATATACAAAAAAGCGGCCTTGTGACCCAAATCAAAACAACGTGTGGGTACGAGATTGTGAAGAAAAACAAAGAGTTTCCAGTGTATGGATGTGTTTTGCTTATAAATCCGTTGATTGACCCATGAAACGATTGCGGTGTAGCGTTCGTGTCCAAACTGCTCCAATTCTCCTGATTCGTTGTTGGCATATGGCCGATTGATAAAAGGCTCACCAGCTGGAACATCTTCGTTATTGTAGAGTTTCTCATAGTCTGATGCGGTCAATTGATGGTAATAATTGTTGATTGGCTCATCAAAAAGTTCAGGTGTCAAAATCAAGTCAAGAGTACTTTGTAAGTTGAGGTTTTCCAAGTCATCGAGATGTCTTTTGCATAAGCCAACCATAGTTCTGTTGAGCAAGTGCTTTCGCTGATCAAATCCAAAATTCCCTGAATATGGTGCAAGACTGTAGTTTACAACAGATTGGATACTCGCTTTCTTAGCTTGTACGATTTGATCCAAGTCAAGTTTTTCCTGACTGTAAAAGTCAGCAACCAAATCAATGGGCGTTTGTTGATTTTTTTTAGTTTTCTTGCTCATTAGTTGTTAACGAAGTTATAATTTATTTACAATTCCTTCGCTATTGTGTTATCTTGCAATCCCTACTTATTTATGATTATGTACAAATATATCTGTATAATTCTTTTCAGTTTTGGCTTTGTCAACGCACAAGACCTTGTTTCTGGTACAGTTTACGGAGACAATCCAGACAATCCACTCCCTGGCGCAAATGTATATTGGCTTTCGACTGATAAAGGAACGGTAACAAATATCGATGGTAAGTTTTCACTGCAAAGTGATCCCGATTCTGCTCAATTAGTCATTTCATATATTGGATTTATCTCTGACACCTTGACTGTTCGTACAGCTCAACGAATTGCCCATGTCTTGCAAATTAATGAGAACGAAGATCTCGACGAGGTTGTAGTTTCACAGCGTAAAAAATCAAGTCAGTTGTCATTTCTTTCTACACAAAATATATTGAACGTTAGTAGTGAGGAGCTTCTCAAGGCGGCTTGTTGTAACCTTTCTGAGAGTTTTGAAACCAATCCTGCGATTGATGTCAATTTTGATAATGCACTTACGGGTGTAAAGCAAGTCCAAATGATGGGTTTGCCCAGTCCATATTTATTATTTACTGAGGAAAATATCCCCATAATTAGAGGAGCTTCTCAAGTTTATGGTTTGAGTTTTACTCCGGGCACATGGATTGAGAGTCTTCAGATTACCAAAGGGGCTGGAAGTGTGATCAACGGATATGAAAGCTTGACAGGTCAAATCAATGCAGAGCTAAAAAAACCACTGACAAGTGAAAGAATGTTTCTCAATCTATTTCGTTCTTTTGAAGGTCGAAACGAGTTAAATTTTCATGCCAAATCTACTTTATCTTCAAAGCTATCAGCGAATTTGTTTGTGCATTACAATGAGCGTTCAAAAAAAATTGACAAAAATAAAGATGGGTTTTTAGATATGCCCTTGTCAGAACAAGTCAATATCCTCAGCCGATTTCAATATCTGGATTCGGAAAAGGGATGGGTGTCGTTTTTCAATATTCGATTCCTACAAGATGACAAAATCTTTGGTCAAGCTGACTTTGTCCCAAAATCTCATAAAAACACATCATCAGTTTGGGGAAGTGAAATCGTGACAAATCGATATGAGTCCTCTCTAAAAATTGGCTATGTTTTTCCTAATTTGCCTTATAAAAGTTTTGGTGCACAACTGGCGTATAGTGATCACAGTCAAGAGTCATATTTTGGTTTGCGCACATATGACATTCGACACAAAAGTGGATTTGCCAATCTGCTCTTTAATTCTATTCTCGGGAATACCCTTCATAAATTCAAAACAGGCATGCAGTTTGCTTATGATGCTTATGATGAGCTGATTGAAACTCAAACAGTAAACCGAATTGATCGTTCAATTGGTGCGTTTTTCGAATACAGTTATAATAGCTTGGAGCGACTCAATATGGTATTGGGTCTTCGTTTTGATCATCATAATAACATCGGGAGTTTCCTAACCCCTCGTGCACATCTCCGCTATGAATTTTCAGATACATCCAGTTTGCGGTTTTCTGTTGGAAGTGGACGTCGAGTTGCTGCAGCTTTTGCTGAAAATCAAAAATTCTTTGGCTCTGGAAGAATACTACAAACGCCAAACCTTCAAAGTAATGATTTTGGGTTAGCCCCAGAACATGCATGGAACTATGGAGTAAGCTATTTAAAGGGATTTCAAATCGGGTCTGTTTCCTTTAATTTAAATGCAGATCTGTATCGAACAGAATTTGTCAATCAAGTTGTTGTGGATTGGGAAACTCTTGCGCAGATCTCGTTTTACAATTTGTCAGGTAAAAGCTATGCAAATAGTTTTCAACTAGGCCTTAACACACTCTTATTTCGAATTTTAGATGCTCGTCTTGCATACAAATACTATGACGTTGAAGTCGAGTACTCATCTGGACGTATGCAAAAGCCATTACAGCCAAAGCGAAGATACTTTATGAATTTGGGATATATGGGTGTCAGATGGCGTATGGATGCGACTTATCACCATACAGGACCTCAACGTATTCCACCAACTATTTTAAACCCAAATGGGTTTAAAAGTGATGCATTTGGGTTGATTAACGCACAGCTCACTTATATCACAAAGACAAATTTTGAAATCTACATTGGTGCTGAAAACCTTAATAACGAACGACAAGCACGTCCTATATTATCTGCTGACCAGCCTTTTTCTTCGAACTTTGACTCCAGTTTGGTTTACGCACCGGTTTTTGGACGTATGATTTACTTAGGTTTGCGTTATAATTTATAAATTTAAATTTATTATGAAACCATTCGTTATTTTTTGTTTTATTGTCTCTTCCATTTTTTCTTATTCTCAGGATATGCCTTCAAAAACCGAAAAAGCTAGTTTTGAAGTTCTTGGTAACTGTGGTATGTGTAAAGATCGAATCGAGAAAGCAGCGTTAAGTATTAAAGGAGTAAAGTATGCCTCTTGGGACATCCCTTCAGGCCAACTTCGTTTAGTGTTTAATGGATTAAAAACCAACCTAGATGTGATTGAAATGCAGATTGCTGCTTCTGGACACGACACTGAAAATCATGAGACAGCAGTTGCGATATATGATCAACTTCCTGCTTGTTGTCAATATGTTCGGAAAGGGCAGGAGCCAAAATCCGGACAAATGTCCAAGCACTAGCTATTCCACACAATAAGTCTCACCCTCAGAGTATTTTGAGAAAATCTCCTCGCTAACTTCAATATCAGCGACAAGTTCTCCACTAAAGTCATTTTGGCTTGTGCTTCCTCCATCATCAAATCGGATAACCAATATATTTAGATTTCCTTCAACCACTTTATCTATAATCTCTCCGCAATTGTCATCAGGATTGCAACTAATTGTAAGATTTAAAATAAGAATAAAAATCCATTTTTTCATAGTTTATTTATTTAAATATGTTAATTCTAAGCACTAATTGAGACAAAAAGTCATTCTTTTTGTTTAGCAGGTATGGCATTGAATTATAACGATTTTGTGCAATAATAGACAAAGAACACTTTTGAAATTCATAATTGATTTCAGGTTCTACAAATAAGCGGATATCATTTGATAGCTCAGTATTTATTTGAAAATAGCTTACACAATTAAAAAATAATTTTTCAAATAATTTAACACGAATAAAACTGTTAATATTTAAGCGTATCTTAAAGCTTCGTAAGTTAGGGTATTTCTCATCTTCATAAAATAAACCTGCTGCCAGGTCGAAATATTCATTTTTTTTAGAAAATATTGAATGCCGATAACCTCCACCTGCAAGAAAGCGATGATTCATTTGCAGGACCCGAATATTTTGAGATTGCACAAATCCATAAATTGAATTTCTAGAATTTATAAAATGATTAAGTCGAATCTGTCCACTCCAATCATTGGCTACAATTTTCCCCTCATCATTTTCGTAGTCATGTCCGATGATCAGACGCCACATTGTTTTTTCTATTTTAATTCCTAGCAAAATTTGATTAAATGTAGAGAAGGTGTTTTCATTTCCAGATTCCCAATTCAAGGAGAGCTTAATCTGAGTGGCCAAATTGTCATTAGAATTACCCAATAAAGACTCCGAATTCAGAATTGTCTGTGAATAGCAAGAGCTGTAAATTAATATCACAGTAATAATTATGAGCCGCATTGTTTTTTTTCAAAAATAAGTCATAATCTACCATGAATAGTTAAATGTTTAAAGATTTGTATCTTTAAAAAAAACAATTATGAAGTATTTATTATTATTTCTTACACCGTTATTTTGTTTATCACAAACAATTTGGGATGGTCCTGAAATTACTTTCACAAAGGCCAATAATGCTAACTATAATTTACAGCAAAATCAAGATAGAATTACTAACTCCGTATGGATAACAAGGGGAAATACGGGTAGTTCAATTTTTAATATTTTTTCAGAAAACTCATATATACCTGGCACAAGTCCTGTGGGAACCCTTTGGGCAATTGGAAGTTTAAATTCAAACAACCTAAGCTTTAACGATTTCAGGGCATTTGATGGAAATAATAAAAATAAACCACCTTTAAATCAAGAGTTAGTTCTAAAGATTACTAATGGTACCACAAACACTAATGATGACATTCACGTTAAAGTTTTCTTTACTTCATGGTCTCAAGGAAATAATAGCGGAGGAGGTTTCAGTTATCGAAGATCAACTGATCCAAGTCTAAACATTAATCACATTGAAAAAAATGAAATTGTTTTTTTTCCAAACCCTACTACAGGACTAGTTCGGATAAATCAAGATATTTTTTCTCAATTATGTGTTTATGATCTTACTGGAAAAAAATTGTTGAATTCGAATTCCTCAAGTGTTGATTTAAGCCCTTTTAAAAATGGAGTTTATCTTATTAAACTGTATCGGAGAGACACCAGTAATTGGGTGACAAAGCGTATCGTTAAATTTTAGTAGAAGAAAGATTTGTTAGACGAATTTATTTCATATATACAATAAGCTAATATTTAGAATTCTAGCAAGGAACTTTACCTTTTGGTTTAAAAACAATGACAAATTATAATTTTAGTTTTATATTTATAAGATAAAATAAAAATATGAAATTTTTAATACTCAGTTTATCTATTATGCTTTCCATTTCTGTCAATTCCCAGGTATGGATTGAGGATTCAAATTGTAATTCTAAATCCAGTGATATGGTTAATGAAGCAATAAATTATATGACAAACATTGAGCCATTAGTAGCTCTTGGATTAGCAAAAGCAGCTATAATGGTGGACAAAAAATGCGAATGTGCAAAACTTGTTATCGCAGCAATTTCTTCACCTAACCCTAATTGGGGTACAAGAAAAAATAAGTTAGAAAAAATTAATCAAGATAAGCTTAGTGCCGAAGAAAATGGATGGTATGAACTTCTAGTTTCGACAACAACTGAAGATCAAGATTGGGATTCAACTTATGAAAAAGTTTTAGAGAACTTTCCAGATAGCCCACTATTTAATTGGTTTGGAACAAGTCGTCAAGATTGGAGCACATATTCAAAATATGCTGACAGGTTCCCCAATTTTGCTGCAGGAGCTTATAATATGTTAGCATATGCAAACGCCTATGGAGAGGTTGGCGAAGGTCCAGATTTCGATGCTGCTTATGCTTTACTTGAAAAATTAGAAACTTTACACGATGGTCCAAATTCATATGACTCAAGGGCTGAGATTGCAGCAATGGATGGTGACTATCAAACAGCTCTTTCAAACCAATTAAAAGCGGTTGATTATGCATCTTTTGCATCCCCTTATTGGGAAAAAGCACCTACATACTGGAGGTCTCTGAATAAAGATGATGTATCAGCTGGATTAATTGAAGCACAAAAGAAAATGCAGAATGCTATTCTTGAAAGAGATTTAGATGAATTTAAAAATTATGTTTCTGATGACATGCCTTTAGTATCAGGCGATTCTAACCTTGGCGATTTTTATACTTTTAATGAAAGTAATCTTGAGGAAGAAACTGCGTTTACTTGGAATTCTTTTGATATGAGAGATTTTGAAACTCATTTTTCAAGCGATATGAAAACAGTAGTATTAACATTCTATACCTCTGGCTCATATACCTTTACTGAGTCACAAAAAGAAGTTGCATATAGCACAAGGGCATCCTCTGTTTGGATCGCTACTGATGATGGCTGGATATGTACTCACACTAACTGGGCTCCATATAAGTCAGGTGTAGGTATACCAAATTAGTTATATTATTTACCAATACAAAAATTCGCAAAAATATTTCCAAGCAATTCATCGGACGAAATCGAGCCAGTGAGAATTCCCAGGTGATGTAATGCTGTTCGTAAATCCACCGCCAATAAATCACCTGTTAAGCCATTAGCTAATCCCTCTCGCACAGAGAGAATGGCCTCAAGAGTTTGCTTAAGCTCATGGTGGTGACGACTGCTACTCACAATTGTGTCGTAATTGGTGTGCTTGACAAGCTGAACAAGATGCTCACAGAGTTTGTCCAGTCCGAGTCCAGTCTCTGCTGAAATCAGTATCGAATCCAAATCTTCTAAATCTTGGGTTTGGTTGTGGAGTTTGTCCAAATCCATCAAATCAGATTTGTTAATCAACACCAATGGATTTTCATGTTGAAGTGCTTTTACTTCTGTATTGATTTCCGCAATCGTCATCGAGAAAGGGTCGACCACATAGAGAAGAATTTTAGCACTTGAGATTTTTGTTCTCGCTTTTTGAACTCCGATGGCTTCGATGGTATCGTCAGTGTTTCGCAGACCTGCCGTATCGATAAATCGAAATTGTATCCCATCTAGTGTAACATTGTCTTCAATACTGTCACGGGTTGTCCCTGCGATTTCAGAAACAATCGCTCTCTCATCTTGTGCTAGGGCATTGAGCAAGGAAGATTTTCCTGCATTTGGTTTTCCAGCTATGGCAACCGGAACTCCTTGTTTCATGGCGTTGCCCATGCTGAACGAGTCAATTAGTGATTTTATGGAATCTTGGGCTTGGTGCAAGAGTTTGTCAAGCGAATTACGATCTGCAAAGTCCACGTCTTCTTCGCTAAAATCGAGTTCAAGCTCGACCAAGGAAGCAAAATTGACAAGTTGATCTCTCAATTGTTCCAACTGGTTGGAGATGCCCCCACGTAGTTGTTCTATGGCAACGCGATGTGCCGCTTCCCCTTCACTAGCAATGAGGTCTGCAACAGCTTCTGCCTGAGTTAAATCCATTTTCCCATTGATAAAAGCCCGTAGCGTAAATTCACCGGGCTCTGCCAGTTGCGCTCCTTCGTCAAGTAGCAGTTGAATGAGTTGTTGTTGAATATAGGACGATCCATGACAAGAAATCTCTACAAGATCTTCACCCGTATATGAATTAGGACCCTTAAACAAACTGACGAGAACCTCATCTAGGGTTTGATTCCCTTGTACGATATGACCGAGATGAATGGTATGTGATTTTTGTTTAGAAAGGACTTTGTCATGTACAGAAAGAAAAACCTTGTCCGCAATCGAAATCGCTTTGCTACCAGAGAGACGAACAACTGCAATCGCACCTGTTCCTGGAGCAGTAGCAGTAGCCACAATCGTTGTTGTCTCATTTTGCATTTAGCAAAAGTAAAAAACAAAAACTAGCTGATGGCTTTTCTATAGGTTCGTCTACGCTTGTGGAGTTCGTGCTCATAGTTTTTCCACATCAGTTGTATCGCACTGTTTTCTTCAAGTTCAGGATTTGTTTCCACCTCGGTAATACCTTGTTCGTTAAACATCTTTTGGATGGCATCAAACAAAATAGCAGTAACTCCTTTGCTTTGATAAGCAGGGTCAATTCCGATCAAATAGAAAGAGGCTTTATTGTTTTTTTTGAGTGCCCGGAAAATATAAAGGAATCCAAATGGGTAAAGGGAGCCATTTACTTTTTTAAGGGCTTCAGAAAACGATGGCATTGTTATCGCAAAGGCTATGAGGTTGCCCGACTTATCCGTTACGCCCTTGATGAAACTTGGATGGATATAAGAAAAGTATTTTTCTTTGTAATGTACAATCTGATAGGGCTGGATTGGAACAAAAGACTGCAGTTTGTCGTAGGTCTTATTGAGCAAGTCAAACATCTTATCAATATATGGAATCAGCTTTTTGCGTGATGAAAATTCTAAGGACTTGAGCTCATATCGCTTTGCGATGAGTTCTGCGTATTTTTTCACCTTTTCAGGGGCATCTTCAGCTTTGAAAATTTTGATTTTAAACTCCACCCATTCTGCTTGTTTGACCAAGCCGAGTGTTTCGAGATGTTTCTTTTGATAAGGGTAATGATACCAAGTTATCATGGTGTTCATATACTGATATCCTTGCACCAACAACCCTGCTTTGTCCATATTGGAAAAACCCATGGGCCCTTCCAAATAGGTCAACCTTTTTTGCTTTCCCCAATCATATACGGCATTGAGTAGTAAGTGACTTACTTCGATGTCATCAATGGTGTCGTACCAGCCAAAACGGACTTTGGTCTTTCTTTGCTCTTTGACTTCAATCCAGTTAATCATTGCTGCCATACGACCGACAATTTGCTTTCCTTTTTTTACCAAAAACAGTTTGGATTCTGCATTTTCAAAAACAGGATTTGAGGACGGATTAAAAATGGCTTTTTCTTCTTTGGTAATGGGCGGAACCCATTGATCGCAATTTTTGTATAATGTAAACGGAAAATAGAAAAACGCATTATAGTCTCTTTTAGAGTTTATTTCATAAACGGCATAATCACTCATCACTTTATTTTTTTTGCTGCCTTTATTTGTTTTCGCTCTGCCTTGCGTTTTTCACGATTACGGTCTTTAAACTCTTTTATTTTTTCAGCATTTATCTTTCGATCAAAACGATTCTTTTTTCGTTGTCTTCTGAGCTGCTTAATTTCATAAGGAATTCCGCTATCATTATAGCGATCTATACGATAAGAAACCCCGACTCCAACCGAAAACATCGCGGGCGTGTCCTTGATAGTATGACTCAAAAACGCATCCACTTGGATGTTTTCATTGATTAAATATACCGCACCTGCGGTTAGAAATATGTCTGAAGAAAGTTGACTTTTTACACTAACTTGTTCCACAAAGCTCATCAGTTTTTTTTTGATAGGAATCATCAAGCTGCTCGACATATAATTTTGCTCGTATATACTCCCCAAATATCTTCTGCCCCAATTGGTGACAAATACAAAATTATTTAAAAAATGATTTTGGGTGATCAGCATCAACTCACCTGAAATTTCGTCTTGTTTTAGTTCGGCTGTTTTGAGATTAAAGATGGGTGAGAATGGCTCCCCGTATGGGTAGATGTTTCCAAAGCTCAATTCAGATCCAAAATAAACCGATATTGCTGGGATTAAATCAATGATACGTAATCCTTTGTTGGCTTTATAGCTTTTGGTGTTGACTTTATACCAATCTGAGTTTCTAAAGGGATCAAAAAGCAAGAGTTTAAATCCGATGGTATTGCGTTTGGTGCCATTTCTAGAGTTGCTTAACTGGTAGGAAACATTATTGAATGTCAATTGGTCACTGTGATAGTCAACTCGATAAATGAGTTCTAGATTTTGCAAAATCAATCCCGTCCGTAAGTCGAGTGTAAAGCCTGCACCTTGACTTTTAGCTTGGGCAAGGGAAACAAACTGATCTTGCCGATATGAAGTGCCAAATTCGAGTTGGTAAACACCTGGAGCAACTGCAAAAGCACCCTGAGTCATCCCTGGGCGATTACTGTTGATGATGGGAGTGTACTGACTACTCGCCACTGTGAATATCAAAACAAAGGAAAAGTGTAAAGTGGCTATTAGTCGATTCATTCATTCAAATATAAAGAAATGCTTTAGCACAAGTACCGCTTAGAATTGTATTTTTGAGAATTCAAGTCTTTGATGAATGATTAAAAATTCCATTCCACACGTGCTTTCAGTTGCGTTTTTCGCCTTGCTTTCTATGGCGTATTTCTACCCATTACTCAATGGTAAAGTGATTGTACAGTCAGATATTCAACAGTTTCAAGGGATGCAACGTCAGGTCGTCGAACACCGTGCAGAATATGATGAAGAACCCTATTGGGCAGACAATGCCTTTGGGGGTATGCCAACCTATCAAATCACGTCTGCATTCCCTAGTGATTTTATTGGAAAAGTTGATAAACTCATTCGTTTTTTACCTCGTCCAGCGGATTATCTATTTGTGTATCTCTTTAGTTTTTACCTGTTGATACTCTTTTTCACACCCAAAATACAGATTGCGGTTACTGGAGCTATTGCTTTTGGGTTTTCCACATACCTTCTCATTATTTTAGGAGTTGGGCACAATACCAAAGCCCTTTCGATTGGTTACATGCCTTTGGTTTTATTGGGAGTCATTCAGTTGTTTTCTGAAAAGCGAAAACTTGGCTTTGCTCTTCTTACCTTGGCAATGGGCTTGCAACTCCACGCCAATCATTATCAGATGACCTACTATGCACTGATCTTGGTAGCTTTAATCACCATTGGATTTGCAATCGATATTATTCAAAAAAAACAATATGCCAACTTGTTCAAATCCCTACTCACCATGTTTGTTGCTATGTTGCTTGCGTTGAGCTTTAATGCAACCCAATTACTTGCTACGAGTGAATATGCAAAGGAAAGCACAAGAGGAAATTTACCCTTGAAAGAAACTGTTTCGGGTGAGCCAGTGGCATCTAATGACGGCCTCTCTTACAACTATATCACTGAATACAGCTATGGAATCGTTGAATCATTAAACTTAATCATTCCGCGCCTGACAGGTGGTGGGAGTGGTGATCGCCCTGATTCATCTGGTGAACTCGCTCAATTTTTACAATCCATGGATGATGAAACGGCCAAGTATGTATTTTCCTATGCACGTACGTATTGGGGGAATCAGCCCATCGTTGAAGCCCCTGCCTATATTGGGATAACGGTGTTTTTTATGGCTATTATTGGGTTTTTTCTCATGCGCAGGCGTTGGCGTTTCATTCTCCTTTCGTCAATCCTTGTTTCCTTGTTGATTTCATGGGGGAAACACCTTCCGCAATTGACCCAATTTCTGATCGATTATGTGCCCTTTTACAACAAGTTTAGAGCGGTTAGCTCTGCGCAAGTTATTCTGGAACTCTGCTTTCCGATTGCTGCTGCTATGGGCTTGATAGGCATGATGGATTCCTCGAACCAGTCTCGTAAAGACGCCATAAACCGAAGCGTATTGATTGTGTTGGGTATCTTGGGCTTGGTTTATATCGCTGCCATGACTGCATTTGATTACCAATCTGCCTTTGAGCCATTTGCTGCCTACCCTGAAATCCTAAACCCCTTGATCGAAGATCGAGAATCAATACTTCTCAATGATTTGATGCGTTCGCTTGGCTTTGTTGTTGCGTTGTACATCATTTGTCGTTTTACTTTGATTGAAAAGCGAAAACGCTATGTTATTACAGTTGTGGCCTTTGTAATTCTTATCGACTTATGGTCATTCAGTCGCAACTATGTCAACGGGGAGGATTTTGCAAACAAGTCAGTCATGCAACGTCCTTTTCAAGCTACAGCAGCAGACCGAGCGATTTTAAAAGACAGCACTCGATATCGTGTGTTTGAACCACGTTTGGGAATGGCACATGCTCGAACGGCTTATTTTCACAATACAATAGGAGGTTATCATGGTGCCAAACCACATCGTATGCAGGCATTGTACGATTTTCATCTTGGCGAGACCATTACGCCAAATGTTGTCAACATGTTGAATATCAAATACACCCTACAGACCGCTGAAGATGGTAGTTTATCTGCGGGGTTAAATCCGAATGCTTATGGGAACGCATGGCTTGTAGAAGAGGTCATTAGTTGCCGTTCTGCTGACGATGAAATCCAGCATTTGGCAAAGGAAAACCTTTCGAAAACAGCACTTACCACAGAGTTAATCTCGCAGCGTGAATTTGTTTTGGACAGTTTGTCTTCGATTTCTTTAGTTGCCTATAAAGCCAATGAGTTGCGGTACAAAGCGTCCGTTTCATCAACTGCTTTTGCAGTTTTTTCGGAGATGCACTATCCACATGGTTGGCAGGTCTATATCGATGAGGTTGAAGTGCCTCATTATCGCGTTAATTATGCACTCCGTGGCATGATTATTCCAAGTGGTCAGCATGATGTTGTTTTTCGTTTTGAGCCAGATGTCATTGCTCGGGGTACTCGGATTCAGTTGGCTGGATATGGGATTTTTGCTTTGCTGATTCTCCTTTCTTTTGCGCCTATTGGATTGAAGCGATTAAAACCATGATGGAGTGGGGGATTCTAAGAACAAACATATCATACTCGTAAGTTACTATTGGCCACCAGCAGGCGGCTCGGGAGTACAGCGTTGGTGGTTCTTTGCCAATCAACTCGCAAAGCGGGGTTGGACGATTGATGTGATTACTGTCCAAAAACCGGTAGGAACCCCCTTAGACTCCTCCTTTCAAGATCAGTGTCACCCCAACATACATGTTTTTCCCCTATCGATTTGGGAACCCGGAAAACGCTTATATCACACGGCAAAACCTAGGGAAAAGGAGGGTTCGATTTATCATATTATACGTTGGATTCGCGCCAATTTATTTTTTCCAGATGCCCGTCAGTTTTTTGTCAAACCTGCAATTCGCTTGGTCAGAAAGCGATTGACAGAACAACCCACCAATTGGTTGATAACCACTGGCCCTCCCCACAGTATGCATATGGTTGGCTATGCCTTCCGAAATACCGGTGATTTACAATGGTTAGCTGATTTTCGTGACCCCTGGTCACAATTTTTTGTCAATCATGAATTGCCGATGATGTCCTTTGTCCGAAATCGTCATAAGCGAATCGAACAGCAAGTTGTTTCTGCTGTCGATTGTGTTGTAACTACCTCACCGAGTTTATCAGCATATTTTAAACAGTACAACTCTTCTGTCATTTCCATATTCAATGGCTATGAAAAGCCATTGGAAGGCAGTTTGCAACAGGATTTCACCATGACTTATGCGGGTGCTTTAAAGTCCAATCAGTCCATTGGGACCGTATTTTCCATTTTGAAAACCCTTTCTTCCCGTGATCAGCTTTTTGCAAAACAACTTCGCTTTCGTTTGTATGGTGCATTTGACAATATAAACCCTCCTGCGGAGTTAAAAGATCAGGTTATTCAATACGGCTATCAAACAAAGGATGAAATTGATTGTATTCTTCCTCAATCTCATATCTTATTGTTATTGGGTAATGACCAAGTAGATAGTCAATTGGTGATCCATGGAAAATTGTATAACTATATGGCTGCTCGGCGGCCTGTGTTGGCCTTGGTCAACAAACATGGGGATATGTCCAATCTGATTCGAAAACACAAGCTCGGTGTGGTCTTTTTGTACACAGAAATCAATGAAATCACAGCTTGGATTGAAAGTCAATTTGAAGGCTACAAAGCGGGAACTATTGCGCCATTGGCCTTACCCGATAAAAGCTTTTCAAGAGATAAACAAGCCGAAGAGTTACATTTGCTACTCAATCAAATCCAAAGCTAATGGGAATCGTTGCCAAACAAACCTCGTTAAATGTACTAATCATTGGTATTGCCTTTGCGATTGGGGGTTTAAACACTTTAGTTTTTTACCCACTTTTTCTTTCAGCAGAGGAATATGGATTAGTTGTTTTTTTATTGGCAACGTCAAATTTACTGATGCCACTTATCGGATTTGGGGTTCATCAAACTATCATCCGATTTTTTAGCTCTTACAACACCAAAGAAGAACAGCAGCGTTTTATGTCTTCTGTCATTCTTTTGCCTCTTTTTATTGCGCTTATTGTTGGGGGAATTGGGGTGCTGTTTTACCTCTCAATTTCAACTGCCTTGTCCATTCAAAACCCTGTCATTGCCAATTACACTTGGGTTATTTTTGTGGTTGCTGTTGCAACGGCCTATTTTGAGATCTTTTATGCTTGGGCACGTGTACAGTTACAGTCTGTTGCTGGAAATGCCTTAAAGGAGATATTTCCTAGACTGTATCTCTTTTTCCTTTTGATGGCATTGTACTTTTTTGATTTGTCATTCCGCGATTTTGTGGTGGCTTTGGTGATCGGGTATTACCTTCGTTTGTTACTGATGATTTTGTTGGCAAATCGTTGCTATCCTCTTCGTATTCGTTTGCATTTTCCGTCTAATATGCAATCGATTTTAACGTATTCGGTTACGATTTTGTTGGCAGGTTCTGCAGGCAGTTTGATTATCGATATTGATAAGTTTATGATCCCACAATTAAAAGAAATTAAGCAAACTGCTTTCTATGCGGTAGCGATTTTTGCAGCCACTCTTGTCGAGGTACCAGCACGTGCCATGTGGCAGATTCTAAATCCCTTGGTAGCCTCTGCAGTCAATGAAAATAATACCAAAAGAGTGAACAGTCTTTATCAAAGAAGTGCGCTCAACTTGGTGGTTTTTTCAGGTTGGTTTTTCTTGTTGCTCAATCTCAATAGCGAAGCCCTATTTTCGTTATTACCGAACGAAGGATATCAAAAGGCGACTTTGGTTGTGCTGTATATTTCGCTAGCCAAACTCATAACGATGATGTTTGGTTGTGGTGGAGCCATCATCTCCAACAGCCCGTTTTACCAAATCAGTTTGGTGTTTTCGGTTGTCATGGCATTGGGGGTTTCGTTCCTCAACATGATATGGATTCCGCTATATGGTATTGAAGGAGCAGCTCTTTCGACCTTAGCGGTTGTTGGGACATCTATTGCTATTAAAATCATTTATTTACAATTTAAAATCAATGTGCACCCAATCTCACTGAATCTCATTAAAACATTGGTAGCTGTTGGAATTTTATACACTTTATTTCAGTATATCGATTGGACTATTTCTCCACTAGTTCAAATCGTGCTGACTTCTGCATTGGTTTCTGTCTTATACTTTCTGATTGTGGTACAACTCAAGTTGTCAGATGATTTACTTCGGTTGGTAAAGCGAGTTACCATATAAACGTTTATACAGACTCGATTTTTTGTTTTTGGCGATATCTTCTGGCTTTCCATTAGCCAATAGTTTTCCGCCACCATATCCGCCTGTGGGTCCCAAATCAATTACGTGATCAACATATTGTATAAGGAGTGTATTGTGTTCGATAACGATAATGGTATGCCCTCGATTGATAAGTTGACGGAAGGATTGCAATAATTTACCAATATCGTGGAAATGCAGTCCAGTTGTTGGTTCATCAAATAGAAATAAAATCTTTTCTTTGGAATTGACTTTGGTGAGATAGCTAGCGAGTTTGATTCGTTGAGCTTCCCCTCCAGAGAGGGTAGAGGAAGATTGTCCGAGAGCAACATATCCCATGCCCACGTCTGCGAGGGCTTGGATTTGATTCACGATTTTTTTCTCATTGTGCTGTGTAAAAAACGCTAGAGATTCATCAACACTCATTGATAAAACATCAAAAATGTTTTTTTTGGCAAAACGAACTTCAAGAACTTCACGTTTAAAACGCTTTCCGTTGCAGATATCACATCTCAATTTGACATCAGCCATAAACTGCATTTCAACCGTAACCTCGCCCTCTCCTTTACAACTATCACATCGCCCTCCGTCCACATTAAACGAAAAGTGTTTGGCTGTGTATCCGGAAAGTTTTGATAATTTTTGATCAGCGAAAAGCTTTCGGATATAATCATAGGCCTTGATATATGTAACTGGGTTGGAGCGTGACGATGTGCCGATTGGATTTTGACTGATGTATTCGATAACAGAAATTTCATCCAAATCCCCAGTAATGGCAGTATGTTGCCCCGCTTTTTCGGTAAATACCCCTTTTTCTCGTAGCAATGCTGGCCAGAGAATGCCTTTGATCAATGTGCTTTTGCCGCTTCCTGAAACTCCTGTCACGGCTGTGATACAATGCAATGGGAAACGTACATCGATATTGTCTAGGTTGTTTTCTCGAGCTCCGATAAGTTCAATAGACTTTTTCGATTGAATGGGTTTTGTATTTATGGAAATGTTTTGCTTTCCGTTGAGATAATTAGCGGTTAAGCTGTTCGATTTTAGAAGGACATCTAACGTTCCTTGCGCAACAATTTCACCTCCAAAAACACCAGCTTCTGGCCCAAGGTCAATGATTTCATCCGCCGCACGTATGATATCCTCGTCGTGCTCCACCACGATAACCGTATTACCCAAGTCTCGCAGTTTTTCTAAAATACGAATCAGGTGTTCGGTATCTTTTGGATGTAGACCAATACTCGGTTCATCGAGAATATACATTGAGCCAACCAAGCTACTACCGAGTGAGGTTGCCAAGTTGATTCGTTGGGATTCTCCGCCAGACAAGCTATTCGATTTACGATTGAGTGTAAGGTAAGATAAGCCGACTTCACACAAAAAGTCTAGTCGGTTATTGATTTCGATTAGCAAACGTTCAGCGATTTGATGTTCGTGCGTAGAGAGCTGTAGCGTTTGCATGAATTCTAGGAGCTCATCAACAGGTATATCGACCAAGTCATTGATGGATTTCCCATTGATTTTGACATACTGTGTTTCTTTTCGAAGTCGTTTTCCCTGGCAGCTTTTGCATTTTGATCGTCCACGGTATCTTGAGAGCATCACACGATTTTGAATCTTGTAGTTTTTCTTTTCGAGTCTTTGGAAAAAAGTGTGAATCCCCTTGAAATGTTTATTGCCGTTCCAAAGGACTTCTTTGTGTTGATCACTGAGTTGAAAATAAGGTCTATGGATTGGAAAATTAAAAATAGTTGCGGTGTCGATAAGTTTCTTTTTATATCGACTTGCACTTGATGAACGCCAAGGTGCAACTGCGTCTTCAAAGATTGATAATCCCGTGTTGGGAATGACCAAGTCGTGATCTATTCCAATCAAATCTCCATAGCCTTCACAGTCGGAACAAGCTCCCAAGGGATTGTTAAAACTAAAAAGATGTGGGTTTGGCTCGATAAAGCGAATACCGTCTTTGGTAAACTTATTTGAGAAATGGAGGGTTTTGTCATCAACAGGAAAAAAGAGTTTGATTTCTCCTTTACCCTCAAAAAATGCGGTTTCCAAAGAGTCTGCCAAGCGACTCAGCGCATCTTCATCTTTTTTGAGAATCAATCGATCAACGACCAGATGAAAATCTGAAGAAGTACAGTCTTCAAATTCTCTGATCCGTACGATTTCTCCACTAACTTGAATTCGTGCATACCCCTGTTGTGTAAAGAGATTTAGTATTTCACCCATAGACCGATTCTGATCAACATGGACTGGAGCAAGAACTATTATTTTTGTCCCCTCATTATGGGATTTGATTTCATCGATGATATCTGAAACGCTGTCTTTGGTGACAGCCTCATTGGAAATGGGGGAGTAGGTTGTGCCAATCCTGGCATAAAGCAACTTGAGGTAATCATAGATTTCGGTTGTTGTGCCTACAGTTGATCTAGGATTGGTACTATTTACTTTCTGTTCGATTGCGATTGCAGGTGCTAACCCCTCTATCTTATCCACTATGGGCTTGTCGAGTCTCCCTAAGAATTGTCTGGCATAGGAGGATAAGCTTTCCACATATCGCCGCTGACCTTCTGCATAGAGGGTGTCAAAAGCCAAACTCGATTTTCCTGATCCAGAGAGGCCAGTAAATACCACGAGCTTTTTACTTGGGATATCAACAGTGATGTTCTTTAGGTTGTGCATTCGAGCACCTTTCACCCGTATTCTGTTCTCTTTTTTCAATCGCAATTCAAAATTAAAATCGACAATTTTGCTTAATCGTTAAAGGTAATTATTTCTGTTATGACTTTCTATAGTGATTGATATATAATTTAATTAATATATTTGTACTAAATCAGATTGCCTATAGCAGACATTTACGTTTTAAAACTTTTTATTAACCACATTAAAACGTAATTTTCTATGTCCCTATCCGACACTACTCTAATTACCAAATTCATATCTGGTAATAACAACTCTTTTTCGATTCTGCTAGACCGTTATCAAAAACGTGTTTATGGCTTTATTTTCTCTAAGGTTCATGACCCTGATTTGGCAGATGATATTTTTCAAGATACCTTTATCAAGGTTATTAAAAACCTTCGTTTGGGAAAGTACAATGACGAAGGACGATTTCTGTCTTGGGTTATTCGTATTGCCCACAATTTGATTATGGATTATTATCGAAAAATTAAACGACTACCTAAACACGAATCCAAAATTGAAAACTTTGATGTATTGGATTATTTGGTCGAACAAAAATGCAGCATAGAAGAAAGCATGATTGAATCGCAAATTCATGCTGATATCACACGATTGATTGAAGAATTGCCCAAAAATCAGAAAGAGGTGTTACGCATGCGACTTTTTCAAGACATGAGTTTTAAAGAGATTGGTAATCATACTGGCGTTAGCATCAACACTGCTTTAGGAAGGATGCGCTATGCTGTAATTAATTTACGTAAGATGATTGAGGAGCGAAATTTGATTTTTACACAATAATCTTAAATAGTTTTCGTTTTCTTTGTAAAGTATTTTATGGAGAAAATATACACAATAAAGCCAATATCGCCCAACATCCAACCTAAAAAAGAAATCATTGACAATATCAATGCCTTTGCCGCCTCCTATCAAGTTAAAGTGGTGGATCAGAAAATCACTTTTGAGGGCTTTTTGAATTAGGGTATTTGTCTGTTGTATGCTTTCAGCACACTGGCTCGACCGATGGTTGATGTGATGATGTCTTTGGACAAATCCCAACTTCTGGCTGGGGAATACTCTCTTCCATACCAGATGATTTGAAGATGCAAGTCGTTCCAACGCTCTTCTGGGAAAAGTCTTTTGGCATCCTTTTCAGTTTTCACCACATTTTTTCCATTGCTCAACCCCCAACGATACATCAATCGGTGGATATGGGTATCAACAGGAAAAGCGGGTACACCAAAGGCCTGTGACATCACGACACTTGCTGTTTTGTGACCAACGGCGGGAAAGGACTCAAGTGCTTCAAAATCAGCAGGTACAACACCATCGTATTTTTCGATCAATATTTTAGACAAACCATGTATTCCTTTCGCTTTTTGGGGTGACAAACCCACGGGTTTGATAATCTCGCGAATTTCGTCAACCGTTAACTTGACCATATCTTGAGGATTATCTGCTTTGGCAAATAAGTGGGGTGATGTTAGATTGACTCTTACATCGGTACATTGTGCAGATAATAAGACGGCAATCAGCAAGGTATAGGGGTCATTATGATCGAGTGGAATGGGGATTTCTGGATATAGATCTTGCAAAGTATTGATTACAAAAGCAACTTTTTGGGATTTGGTCATAATTCGTATTTTTACAAAAATAATCTAAAAATATTCCTATGATTCAAGTGGGTACAAAAGCTCCCAACTTTTCAGTTCAAGACCATGATGGGAATACGGTTTCTCTTTCAGATTTTTCCGGTACAAAAGTGGTTATTTTCTTTTATCCTAAGGCCAACACTCCTGGTTGTACGCTGGAGGCCTGTGATTTGCGGGATCATTATTCAGAATTGGTAGATGCGGGCTATTCAATTCTTGGTGTCAGTGCCGACACTGTATCTGCCCAAGCAAAATTTGCCATGAAGTTTTCATTTCCTTATCCGCTTTTGGCTGATGTGGATAGGGTGTTGATTAATGGTTTTGGTGTTTGGGGACCCAAGAAATTCCAAGGGCGCGAGTATGAAGGGATTTTACGAACTACCTTTATTTTGGACGAGCAAGGCGTGGTTGAGCGTGTAATTGACAAGGTAAAAACCAAGGTACACGCTTCTCAGATTTTGCAGGGCTAGTCGAACAGTCTGGAATTGTCTGTTTGATAGCCAAATAGATTTTTCTCTTTGATGAGTTCTGATACTTTCTCTGGTAGCATACTTTCCCAACCATCTTCCCCTTTATTGATAAGCTCAAGTACTTCTTTGGAGTAAATGTTGAGATATTCTTTGTTATAGTCGTTTATATCGACGACCTTTTCGTTGTATTTAAAAAATTTGTAGAGTTCTTTTACTTGCGATGATACACGTACGTTTGTACTATCGACCACTTCTCCTGTTTTTGGGTCAATCATTGGGTATAGGTATACCAATAAGTTTTTGAAAAACAGTTTTCCAAAGGCCTCCAAAATTCCGCCACTAAGGCTTCGGTAATATTTTTCGTCAAAAATTTCAATCAAATTGCTAACACCCATACTCAATCGAATCTTTTTTGTGGTGTAGTTTGAAAAATACTCCACCAAGCGATAGTATTCTTTAAAGTTGGAAATCATCACGGTCAGCCCCATAGCGCACAAAAGTTTGGCGCGATCCATAAAGTCTTGCTCATCGATATAGCCAGTTCCGTTTGATCGCAAATTAGACAAGGTGATTTCAAAGATATTCATCGTGTTGTATTCTTCCACGTCCTTGTCCTGATAAAACAGTGAGGAAGAGCTTGTAAACATATCCATGTTTACATTGGTTACTGGTCGAAAACTTCCACGAATAGCGAGGATATTTTTCTTGTAAAGGACACGTGCGGGAAGTAGATTGTTTCCGTCAGGACCAAACATTACCGCTTCAGTCATTCCATTTTTGACGAGTTCTAAACTCAATATGCGATTATCCACATCTTTAAACAAGGGCCCTGTAAAATTGATTGTATCAATTTCAACGGCTGATTTATCGATATGATCAAAGAGGTAAAGCAGCATTTTTTTTGGTCGATCATGCTGATAGAATGCGCCGTAAATCAGATTCACACCCATAACTCCGACAGACTCTTGTTGGGAGCGCGCATCGATTTCGTGAAAGCGCAAATGGGTACTGATCATGGAGTAGGGACCATTGGGTTCGGTTTGAAACTTGATACCGATCCAACCGTGACCCTTAAATCTTTTGGCAAAGTCGATAGTTTTTACGGTATTCGCATAGGTAAAAAAGATTTTTTTAGCTCGATCTTGCTCTGAAATTCTTTTTTCTAGGTGATTGATTTCCAAATCGAGCATTTTGTTTAGTCGCTCTTCCGACACATAGCTCTTGCCTTTGCCGTAAATAGCGTCGCTAAAGTTTTTGTCATAGGCACTCATTGTTTTGGCGATTGTGCCAGATGCACCACCACAACGAAAGAAATGACGAGCTACTTCTTGTCCTGCACCGATCTCCGCAAAGGTGCCGTAGATATTGTCGTTTAGATTGATGCGTAGTGCCTTAGCCTCCAACGAGGGGGTGTTTTCGAAGGGTTGATCGCCGAGAAGCGAAACAGGCATATAAATGAGTTTACACAAAGGTAAAAAAGTAAGTCCGAATTGATATCTTTACCTAAAACTTTTTTTGAAGATTACTTTTCTAGGCACAGGAACTTCACAGGGTATACCGATTATTGGTAGTGACCACCCTGTTTGTCAGAGCGATGACCCTCGTGACAATCGGTTGCGTTCCTCTGTTTTGGTGCAGAGGAATGATTTTGCTGTTGTGATTGATTGCGGGCCTGATTTTAGGCAGCAAATGCTTCAACACCCTATTTCTAAACTCGACGCCATTTTATTTACCCATGAGCATGCCGACCACACAGCTGGTATTGACGATATACGCCCTTTTTTCTTTCAACAAGGGGATATTCCGATTTATGCACTGCCACGTGTGATTGACAACCTCATCCAACGATTTGGATACATCTTAAACAGCACGAATAAATACCCAGGCGCTCCATCAGTAGACATTCATCACGTGGACCCAAACCACCCCTTTTCCGTTTGTGAGCAACCTATAGTACCTGTGTTGGGGGAACACAATCGTTTGGAGGTATTGGGCTACCGCATTGAGTCTTTTGCATATCTCACCGACATCAAAACCATTTCGCACAATGAGATTCGTAAACTCCACGGTCTAGATGTGCTTGTGCTTAATGCCTTACGGAAAGAGCCTCACCACTCCCATTTAAATCTAGAAGAAGCGATTGAGCTTACCAAGAAAATCAGAGCGAAAACCACTTACTTTACACACATTAGCCATAAATTAGGTTTTTATGCAGTAGTCGAAAAAAATCTTCCTAAAAACGTACATTTGGCTTACGATAATCTAACAATCACAATCTAATGCGCAACAAGATTATTCAATATCTACTGATTTTTATCTCTCTAATTGCCCTCTATCTTTTTATGAGTGATATTAACAAATCCGAGGCCTTTGCAGCTAGTCAAGAGCGGATGAGTGAACGAGTTGATACCCTGAAAGACTCCATCGCACAGCTGATTTTTAATGAAACCGAAAATGCTTATTTTTCCATAGTATTTAATAGAGATGCCCAACAATTACATCCCGATTTTAATCCAGCTGAATTGCAGAGTATAATTGAGGAATATATCCTTTCGACTAATGACAACCCAAAAGGAAATCCTATACTCTCGTCTTTGGGTTCCGAGTGGATTATCAATAAAATCCACGTGGTCAATCATCAATGGATTCTCGCCGATTTCACCAATGGGACTCAATGGGGTGACGCCTTGCTCAAGTATGAGCTTAAAGTCAGTAGTAAACCCCGTTTGCGTTTGCTAAATCATGTGATGTACCCATAGTTATCCAGTAACGTATTTTGCCATTCAAGGAGTTTATAAAACCCGTCTTGACCAATAGTATGGCCTACGGTAAAGGAGTCAAACTCTATTGAAAATCCTTTTTTTTTGAGCATTTCTACCGAACGCTTCCCCCATTCAAAAGGGACGACCTCGTCCAAGGAGCCATGTGCTGCATAAAGTGCAGGGGCATCTTCGGGCTGTGGCAACTGGGTGATGTTTTCGTTTAGGTATCCACTTAACGCAATCACACTGGCAAAGCGTTTGGGGGTGGTCAATCCCAGTGCATAGCTCAAAATTGCACCTTGGCTAAAGCCTAATAAATGTACTTGTGACTTGTCGTAGGGGTGAATTTCCATGAGTTCATCCAAAAACTGCAATACCAATTCACGCGAGACAATGGCTTCCTCATCATCAGACCATTTTTCTTTTTCGACTTCAAAATGGATACTATACCATGCATGACCCATCATCGGTAAGGCAAGAGGAGCTCGTAACGAAACCACCAACAAAATCGGATGGAGGTAATCGGCAAAGGTAAACAAGTCGTTTTCATTGCTACCATAACCATGTAGTAACAACAATAAAGGTGGATTTTCCTGTGTTTTGGTTTTGGGCTGACGAACGATAAAGTCTAAAACAGCCAACTAGATTGGGTTTTGAAAAACGCTGTTATTGTTAATCACCCCAATGACAGTCCCTTTGAGTTCCTTGCCCAAATAGGCACTGTTTTTAGAACTTGACAAGATCGATTCTTTTGAAACGATTGTTGTCCCCTCAGAAGTAAAAAGAGTCAAATCGGCTTGTACGCCAATTTGAATCGATTCTTGGGATACACCAAAACGCTCTTTTCCACGATTGAGGAGTTGGGCGGCATCTTCCGTATCCATAATGGTACATAAACTACCAAAAGCTGTTTCGAGCCCCAGACTACCATAAGCAGCGTTTTCGAGTTCAACTTTCTTATGCTCAATATCCATGGGTTGGTGGTCAGAAGTTACCATGTCGATGGTGCCATCTTTTACCCCTTTTATGAGAGCCTTTTGATCTTTGCTTTCCCTTAGTGGTGGCATGAGTTTATATCTGGTATCAAAACCGCAGAGTTCAGTGTCTGTCATCATCAAGTTATGAACCGCCACACTACAACTCACATCGAGTTTGTTTTTTTTGGCTTGCCGGATTAACCCAACACCTTCAGAAGTGGAAATATATGGGATATGAAGTTTACCACCTGTATAACCCAAAATCGCCAAGTCTCTGCGGATACGGATTTCTTCAGCGAGGTTTGGAATCCCTGTCAATCCAAGTGAAGTGCTAACCTTTCCTTCGTGCATAATCCCATTAATAGCGAGTTGTGGATCAATCGGAAACGACTCAACCAGACCTCCAAACCCACGCGCATACTGTAAAGATAGTAAAAGAAGATGTGGATCGTCAATTGGTTGTTTATGATTGCTAAAGCAAATGGCACCTGCTTGTGACAATTCGTGAAGCTCGGCGAGTTGTTGTGCATTGTTTTGTGCTGTGATATGGCCTTTGGGGTGAAGTGTAGTCGGTGTGTGTGTAGTACTTTGAAGTAAAAAGGAAATATCGGCTTTAGATGTTGGTATGGGGTTGGTGTTGGTGTTGTAGGCAATCTGTGTAAAGCCCGAAGCAGCTGCGACCGCAAGGCCGTGTGCTAGGGTTTCTCGCACCTCATAGCCTGGCTCCCCAAATGACACACTACTGTCAAACCAACCGAGAGAAACACAAAGGTTTTTATGCTCAATCACACTTGCTTTGGATGCACTTATAGAATTGTCAATCTTGTCGATTCTTCCGTTACGAACAAGAATGTCGAGAGTATTGCCATGAAAGCTGCTGGTAGGATCGATAATTTTTGCGGACTTAAGAAGTGTATTCATCCAAAAATTTCGATAAGATTGTTATAAACTACTGCAAAGATAAAAAACCTAAACTAAAGGGAGCTAAAACTTCTCAAAAACCCCCAGCCCAAATAGAGCAAAATCGTATTTGACAGGGTCATTGGGGTCGAGGTTTCGCAATTGCTTATCGAGTTCCCGAAGGGCCTTTTGATCGTTTTGTTTACGTTTGAGCAATCCCAGTTTTCGAGCTATATTACCGGTGTGTACATCGAGTGGACAGGACAATTTGGATTTAGGGATATCGTTCCACAAGCCAAAGTCAACCCCATTGTTGTCTTTCCTTACCATCCAACGTAAAAACATATGAATCCGTTTTGCTGCTGACCCCTTGGCTGGGTTGGCGATGTGTTTACCTGTACGTTTTGGGTGGTCGCATTCAAAAAATAGATTTCGAAAACGGCAAATGGCTTCATCCATAAACTCTTCATTTTCTTTAGGACGCAGTGTTTCATGGAGTCCGCCATGGTTTTTATAGAGGTTTTGTAGGGCTTGCAGAAAATAGCGCAAATCGATGATGTTAAAGGTACGGTGCACATAATGATCGATGGCATCCCAGTCTGATTTCGTAGAATGTAGAATATAATCATAGGGTTGATTTCCCATGATACTCATCATTTTGGAGGCACTTATAATGATGCTCTTTCGGTTGCCCCAAGCGATGATTGCTGAGAGGAAAGCGGAAATTTCGATATCCGCTTTGTTGTGAAAGCGTTTGGGAATTTGGATTGGGTCAGAGTTTATAAAGTAGGGATGATTGTACTGTTGGGCTTTCTGGTCTAGAAATACGAGCAACTCATTATTACTTAACTCCATTGTCCATCAACGAGTTGTAGATTGCGATTGCCAAGAGCAGCGAGTTCTTCGTTGTGTGTAACCAACACAATGGTTTGATCAAAGTTGTCGCGAAGTGACAAAAATAACTTGTGTAATTGGTCGGCAGTTTTGGTATCCAGATTCCCACTGGGTTCATCAGCCAATAATAGTTTGGGCTTGTTTATTAAAGCCCTTGCTACAGCTACACGCTGCTGTTCACCACCTGAAAGCATGGCGGGTTTGTGATCGGCACGTTGGGCGAGACCCAAAAAATCAAGTAATTCCATAGCATCTTTTTGTGCTATTTGAAGGGGTGTTTTGCCAATCATTGCAGGGATACACACGTTTTCAATGGCACTAAATTCAGGAAGAAGTTGATGCGATTGAAATACAAAACCGAGACGCTGATTTCGAAAGTTTGCCAATTCCTTTCCTTGAAGTGCAAACACATCCTGACCATCAATCTCAAGCCTTCGATCGGGGTGATTATCAGGAACATCCAATGTTCCCAAGATGTTGAGAAGCGTGGTTTTTCCCGCTCCTGATGGGCCGGTGATTGTTACGATTTCCTTGGTTTTTATATGTAAATCAACCCCATACAGAACGGCTAGCGACCCATAGGTTTTGGACAATTTTTTAGCTTTTATCATTGTTGTTAAAATTACGAATTTGTTGTGGCTTTATCTTCTTTTCATTTGTTAAATCATCTTTTTTGTTTAATTTAGTTACAAGGACGTTAAACAAAATGATTAAAAACGCAACTTTAGCGAGCG
>Ga0208277_1000041_pt1 | contig 67494 bp, 51 predicted proteins | sample ETNtaG_5_FD_185782 | JGI IMG/M metagenome (GOLD analysis project Ga0208277, IMG submission 185782) | Marine microbial and viral communities from oxygen minimum zone, Eastern Pacific Ocean - ETNP201406SV205 (SPAdes) (version 2) | ecosystem: Environmental > Aquatic > Marine > Oceanic ...
TACTGATGCGCGGCCGTGCAACGATCCTTCTGGGGGTACTGTTGGTTGCCTTGATGGCTGCCCCACAGTTCACGGCCGCTCCCGGCGGCATCGGGGCTGCTGGGGACCAGGGATGTACTTGCCACGGTGGCGCCTCCCCTGATACCACGGTTCTGGTCGATGGTTTACCCGACACCTACAACGCCAGCGAAGTCTACACGTTCACCGTGACCGTCCAAAACGATGTGATGGAAATCAACGATGTTGACTGGAACGGCCGCGCTGGTGGATACCGTATCCTCGTCTCCCACGGTGAAGTTTCTGCTGTCCCCGAATCCCTTAGCCAAACGATGGACGGAGGGTTGACCCACACGACTGAAGCCAACGCAGTTCGCTCCTGGACCTTTGAATGGACGGCTCCAGCAGCCGACGACCTCAACGTTGAGATGACCATTTACGGCAATGCTGTGAACGGTGGAGACGGAGCAGGCGGTGACCACTGGAACGTCGCTACGGCCTCCATCGCCGGCATCAACGCCGGAGCCTTGGCCCCGAGCGCCAGCGCCTTGGTCATCTTCGTCACGTCGATCGGTCTGGCCGCTGGACTCATCTTCATGGGTGTCCTCTGGGTCTTCTACCGTCGCTCTCCTGATACCTTCACCATGGAACGATTTTGGGGCTTCCTCAAGCCTTGGTTGACTACCACCGACCACAAAGAAGTCGGAATCATGTACTTCTTGTTCGGTTTCTTCTTTTTCCTCGTTGGAGGTTTGCTGGCCTTGCTGTTCCGCATTCAGTTGGCGCTGCCAGAGAATGATTTCCTGACTTACGATGAATACAACTCATTCTTCACCCTGCACGGAACGACCATGATTTTCTTGGCCGCCATGCCCATGATCGCCGGTTTCATGAACTACGTCCTGCCGCTCCAAATTGGGGCCAAGGACCTCGCCTTCCCTCGTATCAACGCCATGGGGTTGTGGCTCTTGGTCTTCTCCGCGCCACTCATCTTCACGGGCATTTGGTCCGGTCAAGGCGCTGACATCACCTGGGTCATGTACCCGCCATACTCCTCACTGACGGAGGCGAACCTCGGCTCAACGTTGGCCGACTACGGTTCGAATGCTGGAACCACGGCGTTCATCTCGGGCATGCTCATGCTTGGGGCCTCTTCGACGTTGGGTGGTGTGAACTTCATCACCACCGTGTTCACCATGCGCGCTCCGGGCGTCACATGGATGAAGATGCCACTGTTCACCTGGTCGGTGTTCATCAGCGTGTTCATGCTCTTCATGTCCCTACCAGCGCTCATCATTGGCGTGGCCTTCCTTCTGTTTGACCACACCATTGGGACCCAATTCTTCGTTGCCGGCGGCGACCCGTTGCTCTTCCAGCACCTGTTCTGGTTCTTCGGTCACCCAGAGGTATACGTCGTCATTGTCCCAGCCTTCGGTATCGTCTCTGAAGTGCTCGCCACCTCGGCTCGACGGTCCATCTTTGGATACAAGTCCATGGTGTTCGCCATGGCGGGAATTGGCATCGTTGGTTTCATCGTTTGGGGCCACCACATGCTGACATCCGGTATGGACCCGTTCTGGCGAGCGTTGTTCATGATCATGACCATGCTCGTGGCCATTCCAACCGGTGCGAAGATCTTCAATTGGCTCGCAACGCTATGGGGCGGTTCGTTGGTCATGAAGACCCACACGCTGTGGTCCTTGGGCTTCCTTGTGACCTTCACGCTCGGTGGTATCTCTGGAATGTTCTTCCCGGTGGCTGGTCTTGACATCCACTTCCACGACTCGTACTTCGTGGTGGCTCACTTCCACTATGTGTTCATTGGCGGAACCGTCTTTGCGCTGTTCTCTGCAGTCTACTATTGGTATCCCAAAGCCACTGGACGCAAGCTCAACGAAACCCTCGGTCTCTGGCATTTCCTCATCGGCTTTTCCTCCTACAACGCAGCGTTCTGGCCCATGCACGCCCTGGGCATCATGGGCATGCCTCGTCGTACCCACACCTACACTCTCGAGTCGGGCTTCGCCGAATACAACATGGCGGTCACAACCTTCGCCTTCATCTTTGGAATCAGCCAATTGTTGTTGGTTTGGAACATCATCTACTCCTCCCGTCGAGGAGAACCTGTGGGCAAGGACCCATGGGGTGGCTGGTCACTCGAGTGGTCCACCGCGTCGCCACCACCAACGCCATCCTTCCACGACATCCCGACTCAACTTGACAAGAACGAAGAGTTTGGCCATCACAAGCACGACGGTCCTTCACTGAAGGACAAATTATGGACTGCGGAACCGAAGGGGGCGGAAGAATGAGTGGCGGTGAAGCCGATATTAAGAGCAGCATCTGGATGCGCGCCGTGTTGATCGGTGGCGTTTTCCTCGCCATTGGAATTCTCGCCTTTGCGACCATGGGCGTTGGCGTGGCCAACGTCAAGCATGTCGCCTACGAAGACGCCATTCACGAGTATGAAGACGCCAAGTACGCCTACCAAGATGCGAAAGCAGCCAACGCTAGCGAAGACGAAATCAAGGCGCTCAAAGAAGCGAAAGACGAGGCCCATCACCATGAAATCGAGGCCCACCTTTCCTACCTCACCTGGCGTACAGCCGGTATCACCATCCTCCTGATGTGCATCACCTACGCTGCCTTCCTGGGCCTCGGTGGGTTCTTGAATTCCATCTACCCCGACGACGCAGGTCATGACAACCATGGCTACGGCGGCGACGACCACGAGCACCACGGCTCAGGTTCGCCGATTGTGTTCTCGTTTGGTATCATGCTCTTTTTGATGGGCTTCCCGTCGTTCCAAGGCACCCTCGGAAACTTGTTGTCTGGCGTTGACGCCAACCTCGGTGACCTCGGCCTCAGCATGCTCGGTTTGACCATCATTACCGCCGGTATCGCCAACTGGTGGCGGGAAGATTTGCCCTTCATTGGTAACCATGAACAGATTGCGACTTCCCACCCCTTTGCTGGACAACACATTCGCAAGGCAGGGATTTGGGTGTTCATCATGTCTGAAATCATGGTCTTCGCTACCTTCTTTTCGTCCTACCTCCGCATGCGAACGGAATGGTGTACGGGCTGGCAAGAAGCCGCTGGAAACTGCGAAGAGGTCAACATGCTCACGGCGTCCGATTTCCTCCGACCCAACGGTGCGATGCTGGACGGCCTTGGTGGCCAAGGCGACTTCATGACGCTCTTGCCCGGTGCCATCAACACCTTCGCCCTCATCATCTCGTCCTACACCATCGTCCTGGCCCTCAAGACAGCCAAGACCAAGGATTGGGAAGCTCCTTCCGGGTTCATGGGTAAACTCATGCCCACCAAGAAAATAGCTGTTCGAAACTACCTTCTCGCCACCTTCCTTTTGGGCTCAATGTTCATTGTGCTGAAACTCATTGAGTGGAGCCACCTCGTCGCAGAAGGGTTCACCATTGGTACGCAAGCAGGTTCCATCTTCTACATCTCAACCGGCGCTCACGGCGTCCACGTCTTTGCTGGCTTGCTTATCATGCTGTACTTGATCTTCAAAGCAGGCTTCGCTGGAGACGATATTGAGTATGATGAAAGAAATGCCCAGGGCATTGAGTACTTCGGCTTGTACTGGCACTTTGTCGACCTGGCTTGGGTGGTTATCTTCCCGGCCTTCTATCTGTATTGAGGTGATAACATGGGAGAACACGAAACAACTGGAATCTTTGAATCAATTGTTGATAAATTGCCTGGCAACTACGACATTTACTTTTGGAACTTCATGATCTTGATGTTCTTTACGTTGTTTGAAGTGGCGGCGGTCTTCTTTGACAAAATCCCTGGCACGAACATCCACATTACCCTTTACGCCGTTTGGGCCATCCTCATCGGTGTTGGTGTCATCAAAGGCTACGGCATTGCTGCCTACTTCATGCACTTGAAGGGCGACCCACGCATCTACACCCGCACGGCGTTGTTCCCCGTCTTGTTCGTTTTGCTGATGCTTTGGGGCATTGGACTCTCCAATCCAGGATCGGTCCAAGGCCTCCCTGATTGGTGCACGCCAAACTGGGAAGACTACTCCATGAAGCGGTGATCTGCGACATGAAGTCTCGAGTGAAACAATTCACTGCTGCGTTGCTTGTGCTCGTCCTCTTGTCCAGCACGGCCGCAGCCTACAAAGGAAAACAGCTGGCTCGTGGGCCAGTGGAAGGGATTGAACTCACCGACCAATACGGCGAAGAATTTGACTTCGACACCGATGCCAACGGCGTTGTAGTGGTGTCATTTATCTTCACAAGATGTCCTGATGTTTGTCCGGTTCTAACCCAATCGCTCATCGCCGTTGAAGCAGAATTAAACGATGAGGAACGGGAAGATGTCACGTTTGTTTCCATCAGCGTTGACCCTGAGCATGACTCGCCCGAAGTGTTGTCCGAATACAGCGAGCGCATGGGTGCCTCCTGGCCACACTTGACCGGCAGTCGTGAAGAGATGGAACCGGTATGGGACACGTTTGGAGTCGTCGTTCAACAAAACGTCATTGACATGCACGTGGCTGACTATCAACCCGGAGAAGCCTCCGTCACCCTTGTTGATACCGCAAACAACAGTTCCCACCACATGTTTGCATGGTCTGGATGGACCGCTACCCAATTGATGGCTGAGGAAGCCGGTTGGAGCCTGAACTCCTCCGTGAATGAATCAGGACGCCTGCTGCACGGCATCAACGGCGTGGAATCGCCTGCAGACAACTCGTGGTCGTGGGAAGTCAATCTCTGGAACGAAGCCAACAACTCTTGGGAGGCCTCAAATCTTGACCTTGGCAGTGTGGATGGTTTGGACAGCCATCACCTCGCATGGATGCCCTCCAACGGAAACCGTTCGGCCTTAATGCTTCCAAATTCAAGCCATGCGTCCAGCGTGAGTGTGCAATGGCCCAATGGAACACAGGAACAACAAGGCTTCGAGGCGTTCAACGCTCATCACCTCACGCACGGCGCACTCAGCGGTGCTGAGGTCAATTTCACCATTGAAGATACGACCTATGGCCACTACACGACCTCCATCAACGACGAAGACGCACCGAGTGACATGAGTTGGCAGTGGGATCTGTATGCTTGGAATCAAGACGCTGAACAGTGGGACATGGCCAGCGTGAACATGGACGAATTCGAAGAACCCCTCCACATTGCATGGGCACCTTCAAGCGCCAATGTTTCCACGATACCTGCTCCAGTCAGTCCGGTGGAAAACACCGAGACCGTGTGCAATGGACACGGATGGGAGATGGGGAGCGGTGCTTCGAAGCATTGCATGTGTGATGATGGGTACACATGGGCAGAAGATGACCAACTGAGTTGCGTTTCCGACACCACCGAAGAATACAATGTCGGCCATTCAACCATCACCTACATCCTCAACGATGACCTTGAACCAACCGTTGCTTGGACCGGCGACCAATGGCTGGTCGAGGACTTCACCTCCGACGTGCGTGAACTGCTCGAGAAAGAGCAACTGGCTGGTTATGAGGCCGATGTCGTCCCGTCGCTTTCCGCTGCCTTCACGGCCTTTGCCCTCGCAGGAGCCGCCGCATGGAACAACATTCAGAAATCCGAGGCTGAGCAAGAAGGGGCGAAAGAAGAAAAAGCGGCGCGCCCCCCGACGGACTAAAGCAGTCGTCGCATAGCCTGGTATTGCGCCGGATTTGAAATCCGGTGTCCCCGTGACTCGGGAGTTCAAATCTCTCCGACTGCGCCACCCTCTCCTCGTGGAGATTTTACAGGGAAGACTTCTCAAACTCCACCCGCCCTCATTGGGCCATGCGCAGAGGTTTGCTCGCCATGTGTCTCATCGCCAGCATGGTTCTCGCCGGGTGCCTGGGGCCTTCATCGGCCAGTTGGGGAACCGGCTCAGGTGCCGTTTCAGTCAACTTCTCGATGGAAAGCACCACCGTGAAAACAACCCTTGCTGGTGACGCTCGTACCATCTCGGACCTGGTTCCTGTTGGATGCACACCGGGCACCGACGGGGGCACCTTAGCGGCTGGAACTGGCGGAGCTGTCACCTTCACCGGCTACCTTGCCTCGAGCACATTCTACGACAACCACGACCCCGTGATGGGGCCGAAAGGGTTGGACTTGGGCGTCACCACCGCCGTAGCCATTCAATCAATGTCCTTTGACCAAGCCGCCTCGGTGGTGGATGGCGATGGCGCTCGCATTGATGTGAAACAATGGTCGAGCCCGCTTCAACCCGAGACCGGTGCAGGCAGCGTGAACCTCGAGAAAGTTGATTCTGAATCCGATACCGATTGGTTTGTCCTTGGATTGATTCCAACCACCGAAGACATTCTCTCCGGGATGAAAGCGCTCGGTGAATGGCATCAACCGGTGGTGGTCCATGGGTACTTGGTGTCAGCAGCGAACTCCAGCAACAATCAATACGGATACCAAGCAGACTGGCACAAAGCCGACAACGACTGCGGAATGACGATCGGTACAACCAACCGTCAAGATACCTTGGTGCTTGTTAGCCAAATCACATTGCAAGACGCCACCGTATCCGCCAACGGTGAAGCCGACGATGAATGGATTCAGGGAGATGTTCCCTTCCTCGGGCGTGCGGGCTTTATTCTCTTCTTCCTCGCAGGGGGAATTGGCGGCGCTGTTGGATTGTTCGTGGTGTCCAAGCAGATGATGATGAAATCAGCCAAGCAATCAATGCGCGTCCTCATTGGTGAGGAGGGCATGAAAAAGGCTGCCAGCGTGAAATCGGATGCAAAGGCCGCCAAGGCTGCTGGAATGGAATCTCCAGCTCAACGCCAAAAGCGAAAAGAGCAGGAACGTGAAGCTTTGGCGAAGAAGGAAACAAAGGCAACCGCCCCTCCAAAGAAAGCGCCGAAGAAAGAAAAGGCTGAGGATGCCTTGGGTGGATTTGACCTTGACAGCGTCCTTGCTTCCACGTCCACTGGTCGACCCACAGGCTCGGCACCCTCCGGACGAAAGTCATCGGTGGTTGCGACGGAATCAGCCCAAGAAATGGACCGCATGACCGTCGAAGAATCCACTCCTTCGTCACTTCCTGCGAGCGTTGGACAACAGCGCCGTAGCGCACCGCCAAACGCTGGAGCCACAAGCCCACCTGAGCAAGAGAGCAGGAAGCCTCCCGTGCGTCGTCGTAAGGCTGTGAAAAAGGCCAAGCCTACCGAACAGCAAGTTCCTGAGGTTGAACCAGAGCCAACCGCTGCGCAGTACGAAGAAGATGAAGACTTCTCTGACTTCTCATTCTAGACCGGCCGCATAATGTGCACGGCGTGCTTGAGAACATTCATGTTCAGCGGTGTTGAACCAATGTTCTCACCGTCAATGTTGATCGCCGTCGCTTCCTCGGTTTCGATGGATAACGTCGTGAACCGATGGTAGTCGACCCTTGGATGAAAGACATGGCGACCCTCACTTTTGAGCATTCCAAAGGCCTTCAACACATCACGTCTGGTCATTTTCTTCAAAATTCCAATGTCCATCAGGCCGTCATCAAGCGAGGCACCGGGGGCAAGCGGAAGCATCGAACCGCCTGTTTGACTGTTCTGAACCAAAAAGAGTGTGAAGTCGTCCGTAATGGTGCGATCGTCCAAGGTCAAGGTGGCGATGCGCCGCCGACTGGCGAGAATTGCCATGAGGATTCCTACATCGTAGCGGATGGGACCCATCCACCGCATTTTCTCGGCTTGGATGGTTGAATCGACACCGAGCCCCCATGTGACCAAATTGTGGGAATATCGAACCATCGCCTTGCCCTGAGAGCCAGGAAGACCTTCCGTCAACTCAACACGAGCCAAATCCAAGGATTGGCGTTGTCCGTTGAGTGCTGCTTCAATTGCCGCTTCAACCGTATCCAAACCAAGGTCGTGAGCTTGTGAATTGCCGGTACCTGCAGGAATGATGGCGAAGGTTTCCTTCTGGTCTTTCCCAAGAAGCATGCGCCCAGTGATCACTTCGGAAAGGGAGCCATCGCCTCCGACCACAGCAATCAGTTCACCGGGTTTAACGATCAACGCCGATGCCATCGAGACCAAGTGTCCACTGTAGGCAGAAAATGAAGATGTGCACTCAATGCCTTGCTGTTCGAACAGTTCAATGACGCGCTCAGCGACTCTACGACCGCGTTTCTTGCCGGAAAAAGGGTTGACCAAAAGATGGACTTTCGAAAACGTCTGCTGGGGTTCTCCTGGTTGGGTAAACACATCTGCGAATTCGGGGCGGTGGGCTCCCTTCTTGCGTTTTGAAGATGTATCGGCAGCGAACTCAAGAGGTTCGTTCAGGCCATCCTGAGGTTTCTTCGCCATGACCATGACAGTCCCACTTCACCCTTGAAGCCTTCTCAAAACCGGCGTTTGTGCAATTATGCGTAATGCATAATTATTGATTTAAAGTGAATAGATAGGACATTTTCACCACTTTGGACACGGTGGCCCCCATGCAAGCAGTCTTGAACAAGAGGTTAGTGGGATAAGCGTGAGCGCTGAGTGGACAAAGGCAGACCGCATGTTCATGGAACATGCTCTTTTGGTCGGCGAACGTGGCCGAGGGAGGGTCAGTCCCAATCCCCTCGTCGGATGCGTCTTAGTCAAAGACGGAGTCGTTATTGCCGAGGGTTGGCACGACCATCTTGGTGGACTGCACGCAGAGCAAATGGCCATTCATGACGCCGAAGAGAAGGGGTTGTCCCCCAACGGCGCAACCGCTTACGTAACCCTTGAGCCATGCAATCATTTTGGGCGCACACCCCCTTGCACAGAAGCATTGATGTGGGCTGGAATCAAAGAAGTCGTCATCGCGCACCACGACCCGAATCCCACGGTCCGTGGCGATGGATGCCGTGTGTTGGAAGCCGCTGGAATCCCCACCCGTGTTGGACTTATGGAAACAGAGGCACGCGAGCAGATGCGGGCGTTCATGCATTGGTGCGAACACCGCCGGCCGCTTATCACCGTCAAACTGGCCCTGGATGCAAACGGTTCGGTGGACGACCGTTCCGAAGCCCCGCAGCGGTTCACCTCGCATGGATGCCTCGAGAAGGTCCACGAGTTACGCAGAGACTCCGATGCAGTGTTGGTGGGCGTTGAGACGGTGAATCGGGACGACCCGTTACTCAACGTTCGCCTCGTCCCCTCAGACCGTCAGCCACTTCGGGTGGTGATCGACCCCAACCAGCGAATCAATCCCAAAGCCCAAGTCTTGGAGGATGACGGCAAAACCTTGCTCATGCAGAAGTCATTCAGTGGTCTGCCTTCGTTGTTGCATCAACTTGCTGACCAAGACATCCAGCGTGTGTTGGTTGAGGGAGGGCCAACAACCGTGCACCGATTCTTAGAGGCAGGATTGGTGGATGAGGTTTACTTGGTTCACAGCACCGTTGTCCATGAATCACCGGTGCCAGCCAACATCGACAAACATCTCCTCAAAAAATCCGGATTGACCCAAGAAGCTGAGTACATCTGGGGTGAGGAGCGCGTGACCTACTTCATCAAGAGGGTTAACGAAGCGTGAGAATTTCATTCCAACGATGTGAGGAGCCTTTTCGAAAAAGGCCTTCATGAAATTGACGTTGACGCATGTGAACACATCGTGCAAGCCTTCCTCGATGGTTGTAACAGCCCTGTCGTGTGTGCACCACGACCAAGAGTTCATCCAATGAAATGCTTGGACCAGTCGGTGGAGGGGCATCGATGGACACTCGCTCGTTGCTACCGTCCCATTCGACGTCCGAAGATGCGGGCGGCTCCAAATTGGGATCGTGTTCGAACCGCACGCCGCCTTCGCCAAGCTTGACGGGGCGCCAGGTTGACCGCACACCGTTGTCAAGCCATTCGCGAATGAGTTTGAGCTGCTCTTTGGACGCCAATCCCACATGGCTTCGCTCCCACCATCCGGGAGTTCGTGCCAAGGTCACGTGATGGATGCCAGGGTATGAATCTCGAGGGTCTAACCCGTCGGCCCATGTTCGGCAAATGCCTTCCAACCGTACGGTGAGTAGGGGCAGTGGACCCATGTTCATCTCCTGAAGACGGTAGGGGTTCGCCAATTCCCCTTGCAGCAGGATGGGGCGGCGTTCGGCAATAAGGGGAGCGTCGCATGCCCGCAGTAACTCATCCAAAGAGGCTTCAGCGGTTCCAAATTGGCCCAGGTAATCCATCAAGAGGGGGCCTGCGAGGGGCGTATCGGATGAATCACCGGGAACCCGGTCGAGCAAGAGAACCTCATTCTGCGCAAACAACACCGGGTGCTCGGGTAAAGGGAGAGGAGAATTGCTGGACGCGTAGGGCCATTGCCTTGGAGAGCCTTGGTGCATGGTGCCTCCTGTTCCGAGGCTTGTACATGAACCTCCCTTTCAATGAGTGTAGGTGGATTCGAACAGGCATGAAGGACATGTGACCTTGATGGGGCGAATGTCGGGGATGCCTAAGGCTACGCCACAGGCTGAACAGAGAATCGCTTGATTCACCTGCTCTCGACGTTGGCTTGCTTCTTTGGTTGGATCGTATTCAAATCGAAATTGGCGTTTGTCAACCAAGGTTGGAGCGGTTGGCGCACGAGCGTCTTCCAACCCAGGAATGGCTTTATGGGACGTGTCCCACGTTTGGTCGACTGGTGTTGTGCCATTGGTTTCGTTGCGAACGATGGACGCCATGGCCGCTCGAAGTGTCGTTTCATCGAGGCCGTAGATTTGACACAACCGTTCAATTTCCAGGGTCTGGTCAAACCCAGTCATGGCGCTAAGCGCCACCAACTCGTGCTCTGGAATCGTGCCCATGGTTCAATGAACGGCACGGCGGCTATATTTCTTGAGGAGTCCAGCATCGCTCCACATCGGGTGATTTCCGGATTGCGGAAATCCAAGGGGGTTTTTCGGAAGGGTTCAAAAAAGGTCGGCGGACGGGGGCGGTTGAGAACCCATGGCTACCCGACCGTTTCTTCGCAAGTCCAGCAAGGCCAAGGCTGTCGGAAAGAAGGTACGAGAGGTGCTGTGTGGAAACGTCATGCAGCATCCGCATTCCCTGCTCGAGAGTGATTCAATGGCCACAGTGCTGGATGTCCTCACCAAACACGATTGGGACCATGTCTTCATCGTTGACCAAGACGGGGCCCCTATGGGTCGAATTCATGCTGTCGATTTACTCAAGCTGGTCGCCAAAAAAACCGTCAATCGGGACGTGGCATGGATGCACTCCATCCCTGCACAACAAGCCCTTATGCATCCTCCCATGACCGTCCGAGCCACGACACCGTTGCTCAAGGCCGGAGCGTTGATGCTCACCCACGACCTCAATCAAATTGGCGTGGTCGATGAAGAAGGGTCGCTCATCGGTGTCGTGGGACACAACACAGTGGCAAGGGTGTTGCCACGCTTTTTGCTCTGATCAAATGCCCCAGTAGCGATCGGCTTGTGCCTGTCGGGTTTGGAGAGTCCGAACCACGGTGGTCACCATCCACAGAACGACGACCCAAATCAACGGCGTGTCCAAGTCGTTGAGAATCATTTCCACACTGAATTCGTAGGAGGTGCCCTCGAGGACGCGGATAGCGATGTCCAAAGCAGCGTTGAGGAACGAATAGACCACCATGCCAAAAACGCTCAACACGATCAAGCGTCCAGAAAAGGAACCTCGTTTCAGCCGAAGCAGCATGAAGCCTGCCGTTGAGGTCAGGAAAGCAATGACCGTCCAAGCCAGTGAGGAGTGAATAACACTCAGCCAGAGAATAGATGGAGAGGTGGCTGTGCCATCGGCCACACCAAACGCACGCCAGCCTTCAGCGACAGCGAAGATAGCGCTGAACAACGTCGCTGTCCACAACAGCGAAGAAAACATGGCTGCATCAGCGTTTTCTCGCATTTCTTGAATGACACGGTTCACGGTGGATTCAATACCGGCTCCTTTGCTGAAGATGTACAATCCGGACACGAGAGGCAAGGCACCAATCACGACGCCTCCAATCTCGTTGGGGAGCATGATTCCAAGGCCAAGAATCGCCAAGACGGCCCCAAATGGAATCATAATTTTCGAGCGCCATTTTGGGTCTTCAAGGGCTTTCACGATGTAGTAGTATGTCCCTTCAATGCCTTTTGATTGCTTGACGATCACTTTCTCAACGTGATCGATACGGACTTGTGAAGTGATGATGGGAAGGACGCTTTCGTCCTCAGCACCGTCGGTCACCAGGATGGCTTGGTCGGGTTGGAACGCAGAAACAACCTCATCCAACTGAGCAGCAATTGCTCGGTCTGAACGAACACCAACCTTTTCATCACCGGTCAAAATGGCGATTTCAACTTCGTCTTCCTCGGGCTTTCCTTCAGCCAACTTGTCGTGTTGTGAGAGTGCACCGAGGATAGCGTTGGTATCACTCTCTTCCGGGTCAGCAATGCCCAGTTTGAGCGCAGCCGTCAACACTTGACGACGTCCAACAACGGGGCCCCGAATCGAAGTTTTCAAACCAAGGTCGTTATCTCGGTCAACGGTCAATACCAACGTTCTGGTCATGGATGTGCACCCCCCTTTGGACAAGCCACCGCGGTTCTTTCATTCAAACCCTTGTGCAAAATACCCGAGGTCCAACCACTCAAGCCGTGGGCTCGAGTTGACGGAAGCGGACGGAAGCAACATCGTCTTGGCCCGGCGCAGGGTCCTCCCAGTCCGGGTCGCCTGGCAAAACCAAATCGGAGCCCATGTTGACGAGTTGAGCCGAAAGAAGGCGTTGCTCTTCAACCAAAAGATCCCAGTCTTTTGTATCGTCTTTCCAAATTTTCCATCGCTGCAAATTGTGGCTTCCGCGAAGCAAACGGGCGTAGAGTTTGAGATGCAGTTTTGCCGAGAGGGGCCACCAAAACAGAAACACAACAAACACACCCAAGGCCGGCAATTTGGTTATGCTGAGCAACAGCCAGTGGGAGAGCAGGAGTTCATTCAAAGGACTGCTCCCACTCAACAATGACCAGGTGATGAAAGCGGATGCCACCATCCACCAAATTGGGAACACCACCACGGCTGAGAGAACTTTCATGGTCCCAATCACTGAAGTGTCCAAGTTCAACCGTTTCATGCCCCAGCTGAGGAAACCGTTGGCCTTGTAGGGCACATAATTGCCCGCAATGGCGCTCCATGTGATCAACCCAAACATCCAGATCAAAGCCCAAAGCCATTGAAAGAAGTATTTTCCATATCCGGCGAGCGAAAGTTGCTCGGGACGGGCGTCCACATCGTACGGAGTGATTCCACGATGTTCAAGAACATCGAAGTGGTCTTGACACCGCTTGGCCAGAGCGTCGGTTTCTTCTGGATTTCTCTGGGCCATAAATTCCCATCCAGCGCGTAGCCGTCGTGCTGCAAGGACCGATTCGGCAAAGGTCGGTTTTCGCAATTCTTTTCCGACTTGACGCTGCTTTTCTGCATATACCAAACTACGACCTCGCCATATCATGGTGCGCTCTGCCCACGAAGTTTTGGAAAGGTTGACGCGTTGAAGTTCGGTACTGAAGACCTCCGTTACTTCGTCCACCCATGCCCGATCGGCTGCATCTTGTTGCTCCAAATCCCCCTCCAATTGAGGAGTTTCTGGCAGGTTCATTGAACGCTCAACGACCACGGCTGCCCGTTCTCGAAATCGTTGAGATTCCGAATAGTGAAGGCCCACGGGGACCACGTTTGGTTTGGGTAGTCCGGCCGCTTCAGCCTCTCGCAAGGCTGCAAGCAGGATTCGTGCCGCCCCTGAGCGTACTCTTCGTACGCCTGCATCCGCATGCGTCACTCCTTCGGGGAAAATCAACACGCTGCCACCTTGTGCGAGTGTGGATGAAAGGTCGCCTATTCGCTCAGCATTTCGCTGGCGGGCGGCCTCTGCGTCCTTAGCGTCTTGTGGGCGTTCAATTGGAACGACGCCCGATGCTTTGAGAAGGCGCCCGAGGAAGGGTATTCGAAAGAGGGTGTGCTTCGCTACCGTGGTGAGTCGCCCAGGCAGGACGGACGTTATCAGCATGGGGTCGATGAGTCCACTGGGATGCCAGGTGATGTACAACCGACCACCTTCTGGAGGGAGGTTCTCATCATCAACGATGTTGATTTCACGAAACCAAATGTTCGTGAGAAATTGATAGAAGCGGCGAGCTAGGCGGTACGATAACGGGAGCGATGAGGTCGAGTCCTCGCCGGCCCCTTGTCGCTCCATGTTCGTTGATTCATCTCTTTTCTTTTAGAGAAGACGCCTGCAAAACAGCCTCAATGGTCAGATTTTGGGGGTTTTTCTGCTTCCGTCGGTTCATTGGAGGGTGGGCGCTCAGTTAACCGCTTCCATCGCTGAGTTGCACGGATGTACTTGAGTGGGTGGTCCATCCAGGACTGGTCGCAGGTGCGATTATCCCCCGGAAGGACTGGACAATTGTGGTTTACCTTGAGCTTCCCGCATCCTGCAGGTGTGTATTCATGCTGATAGACGTGTTCCACCTGGTAGGTTGTGGTTGATTCACTGAAGTCGGGAGCGCCTCGGAAGAAACCTACACACGACTCTTGCGGCAGAGCAAGGGTCGCAGACATTGAGGCAAGAAACAACCGCCCGAAGTGATTCACGTTGACTCCTCCGGCCAAGTCGGCGATGATCTTCTGCATGCAGGGAGGCCAATCGCTCTCTTCTGCCCCAACTAGCGCAATGGCCTCACTGGTTTTGTTTGCCATCAAGTTTCGAACCATGCCGACGGGTTCAGCAAGACGTACTGCAAGGTCGGTGGTCACTTCGGCCATCTTTTCGAGCGTCTCGGCCTGAATAGCGGCCTTGATTCGCTCCCTCAACAATCGTGCGAGTTTGGCCGAGGATGCATACTGCCGCTCGCCGTGGAGTTTGACCCAGCCTCTCTCGATGTCTACGTTGGGCAGTCGCCATCGGTGCCCCGTTATCTTTGGACAGATTTCAATAAAATCAGCGAGGCCGACACGCCATTCTTCAGAAGGGCGCTGCCGAAGTTGATGCATGCCCATACCCGAGGGGGCAGAACGAACGGATGGAGCGATGGAGGTCTGCTCAACCTCCGTGATGTAGGTTCTGGCCACGGCGGGGAGGTTACTGGTGTCTTGGATGAGCAATTGTTCTGCACGGGCTGCTTCAGCCTGAGCCCAACGAGCAATGAGGCGCTCGTCTTCACTTGCGCACATGACCAATCGAGCATAATAAAACGAGAAAGCCTCGATGAGACGGCCTTCTTCGGTGTGAATGTCACCTCCCACCACCTGCACGCCTTCTTTGGATTGAACAGAATCGATCAAGCGAATACGAGCTCGCTGCCGTGCCTGTTCCATCCACGTCCCTTCCAAGAGTTCGTTGAGGTCAATGCTGTGCCGCACCGCCATGGTGCGAATCCAATCCGAGGCTTGCGGGAGAAAGGGATAGCGCGCCAACGTGACCTCATCCGTAAGGAGAGGCGGGGTGGTGGGCACGGGCATGTCCCGAGGAAAGGCCCACGGATTATGAAGTTCCACCTTGGGTGGCTTTCTTGACCTCGTCCTCCACCCGGTGTCTTGTGTGGCCCATGCCAGAACCCCGCTTGTTGGCCATCCAGCACGAGGTTCGGCAGCATTTTGGCTGGGCCTACGAAGAGGATGTTACGAGCGCATCGTCGCTGCGCGACGCGTGCAATCAGCACCCTGAAGCAGAGCGCCTAAATTGGACTGCTCCGCAACGAGCGAAGACGCTGAAGCAATTACAAGAAGCAATTGCAAACGCTCAGACCGTTGTTCTTGTTGGAGCTGGCGTTCATGCCGAAACCATGGACCGTGAATGGGACACAAAGACGGTCTTCATCGCCGCCGATGGAGCCGTTGGAGCCTGCATGGGGCGAGTTGATGTTTTGTGCGTCGTCAGCGACCTCGATGGCGAACCCCACCTTTCCAAGGCAGCCCAACATGGCATCCCGCTGCTCATTCATGGCCACGGGGACAATGTTGAGGCATGGAAGCGTTGCTTGCATCAATGGGCTTCTGCCGGCGGTGTCCCCCTCGTGTTGACCCATCAGTCAGATGAGGTATACAACGACATGCACAACTTTGGTGGATTTACGGATGGGGACCGTGCTGCATGTTTCCTTGCTTGGTTGGGAGTGAAAAGCGAAAAGATCCGGTACGTGGGATTTGCGAGCGACCATGTGGGCCCATGGTCGGGCACAACCGAACCTGCCCGTAAACTGGCCAAATTGGCTTGGATGGAACAGATTCTCTGCCTTCTCGACCCCGCATGGGAAACACGAAGAATCGATATGAAATGAAGTCGGCATCTGAACATAAGGCTAAGAGGAAAAGGTGACAAGCCGGTCCATGGAGCGGCGATTGCCATGGCAAACCATGCTTCTCTGGGTGGTAGCGGTTGTGCTCATCAACTCCATTTGGATGAACGTTGCTGGCCAATCTGCGCCGAACGAAATCAATGCCGAGAGTCAATTTCAAACCCACAGAGAAGTGAATATTTCACCTGTCTTCGGCTCGTCAGCGGCCATTCCAGCCACGCTTGAATCGACTTTCTCAAGCACATCCTTGGACCAAGCCAACCTCAGCATAGCGATCAAAAAAGACAACATAACCGTTGTTTATTCTTGGACGGGCCAATTAACCGATACCGTTCCTGTGTGGTCTGGTGAATTGGATCCCGGCACCTACACCGTGGAAACCATTGTTGACGAGGGCGTACTGGTCACACAACAACTCGAACTGCAACCCTTTGGACCCATTCAAACCGCTGGGCATGTTGTTTTGACGCTCTTACTCATTGCCGTGGCATGGGGTGAACAGGGCATTCGTGCCTTGCTCGCACGGTGGAAGCCGGTCAAAACAGAAACCAAAACAACAGAAAAAACGCCGTTCAAAGCGGCGAAATTTTCCCAAGAAGAGGACCAGTTGGCTTGGAATGAAAACGACTCACCTTGGCGAGAACCCTTGCGGTGATCATAAGAAATCCGAAAGTGAGAGCTGTTTCGCACGGTCGTTGTTGAACAAGGAATCAGCGCTTGAGGCCAGCCATTCGGCATTTTGACGCGTGTAGAGGTCCACGCCATAGTGGTCCATGACGAAACGCATGACTTCGATGTATTTTCGAACGGCCCCTTCCGACACCGTCAACGCCAAGTTCCCGTTACAAAGCCCTCCTTCTGTTTTAGCGACCCCCATTCGTGCAAGCCCGCGCCCCGTTTCTTTTTTCGGTTGGATGCAACTTCCCGACAACGGCATTCTTCGGTAGGAATGCCCGCATTTGAGGCACCTTACTTTTTGTCGGCCGTAAGCGTTGAGATTACCACGAAGGTCGGGGAGAAAGTGAGACCGAACCACACTGGAAGCAACTTGTCGGACGTTCACACCGCGCAGACGTTGGCCAAGGGCCAGTTGACCGTTCATTTTGTCGATCATTGTATCAAGCGTTTTGTACGCTGACAACGCAGGTCCACGGTCAATGGCATGGCAATCATGGGTGTATCCATAACCACGAACCGCTGCAACGCTGCCCAAGCGGCGTTCAACGAAATCCATTCGGCCTTGGATGTCCTTCGGATGAGGTTGATTGAGCGTCGCTTCGTAAAAGTCTCGTTCATAAAACCAAGCCGAATCAACGTTGAGCGCTTCTTTGTCAACCTCGGTCGGGTTCAGCCGCGTGGTCAGCACCAGTGGTGCATCCATTTGACCGCCCCGATTCGCTGGAAGAATGTCGCGACTGAAATTGAGAAGCCCGTCCATCAAGAGCATGATGGCGTCTTCATCGCCGTCGCAATTGCGACGCTTTGCAGCATGGAACAACGGGTGAGCGTACCCCCCCGAGCAATCAGCCCATCCGATAATGCGCGACAAAACGCCACCCGAAGTGTGGGGGGCGAGAGCGCAAATCAGGTGCCCTACAAGATCGTCATGCTTATCGGCGTTGTAATACGGCTCCATATTGTAGAATCGAACCAGCAACTCATCAATGTATTTCGCCGTCCTCAAGAGGAAATCCGCTGCACCTTTGGCTACGATGAAATCTTGCGGGAACAATTCCAAGGTTTGCTCGTCATCCTCCAGAGGATTCCCGCGATAATCGTGGGTGTAGCCAAGTCCGTGAAGGGTATTCCAGGGAACACCGATTTCACGCGGACGGAAGTGTGTTGTGGGAACATCACTCATGTCAAACCGAACGGTCCCATCACGGAACACGGGCAGTTCATGACGCGCACGGAGAATGCCTTTCTCAATCGCCTCTGGGGTTTGGTCACGGCTGTTCAATTTCTTCATGCATTTGACTTGTCCCGGCAATCGGTCAATTCCAAGGCGGATACGCGCGTCTTCAACCATTTCGTCCATGCGAACCGATTGAACTTCACCGCGACGGTAAGCGTTTGATTTCGTTGGATTGGAGGTAGTCGCACCTCCACATGCCTCTCCTGCTTTACCCTCTCCATGGGCATCGACCACGCGATGATGGCATCGCAGCAAAGGCGATTCTTTTTCGCAAACCGTGCATGTGCGTCGTCCCAATTGAACACGAATGGTACGTTTGTCAATCGCGTTGTTAAGCAGGCGTTGATTTCCTCCATTCAACTCGATGGGGAACAGCGAATGGGCCATTGGGTTCATCACACGCGGAGCGGCCTTCTCTGGACGCCCCATTCGACAACCTACACGAACGGGGGCACTGTGCTCCCAACGTAACTCCGAGAGGTCCCGGACAATGACCATGATCCCCTCGATGGCGTGCTCATCTTCGAGCCGTTGGGCGGCGAGGTAGCCCGTGGGGTCTCGAGGTCCTTCATCGGGTACTGATGCGGCGGCGGCGCGCCCTACTTTATCGGTTTCAGCAATGCCGAGGCCGCGTTGCCGTGCTCCTGTTTCAGCAGCAATACGGATGGTGGCGCGTTCCTTCTCAAGGACAACTTTTCGGGCACGCTCTTCGTCAAGAACGAGTTTTGCTCGACGAAGGTTTTCAAGCCGTTCCACGGTCACTTGTTGAGCATTTTTCTGTCGTAAGGGCGCATCACCATCGCTGGAAAAGCCAAGCCCTTCGAGCATCGATTCCCAGCCTGCGGTTACAACGATGTCGACACCCTCATGGAAGTGAGGCAAACCCAGCAGCATCATCGCCCCTTTGACCAATCCATGCTGATGCAACGTCCATCCTTCTGGGAGGGTTTTCGACATGACGGGGTCCTCAAAGCCAACTTGTGGTCCGGGGTAGGTGGCCGATTCAAGTGGGGGGAGGGATTCTGGTTCCAATTCGTCCATCATTCCCGAGCGCCATCCTATCGCTCCACCGGGTAGACGCAATTGCCGGTCGCTTGGCAGGGGACGAGCTCCCTGCGGCGAGCCCTGCTGTGCTGTGAACGGTTCAATCGTGCCCGATTCGAGTTCGGTAAGAAACGAGGGCAACCATTCGATGGGGAGGTCCTTGAACCAAGGATTGTGCGGAGGGGGCAGCGAAGTCGCATAGGTTCGTGAGCAAGCGAGAGCTTGTGCCCATGTGAGGTCGCATTGACGGAGTTGTTCATGCCAATCGCAGCGAACCCAAAACTGAGCATGAGGGTCCTCGGCCTCTTCTGAAGGAAGTCCTGGACATCCGACGGGCCATGCTGAGCGAGGTTGACCAAGGTGTTGGAGGAACGCCGCTACTTCCTCCTCAGTTGCCAAACTGTCCAGCATGTCGCTGGCCCACCAATCCATGGTGTAGCCGGCCGGCACCAAACGCTTGTTGTTCTCCATGAATTCGCCGTACCCAATGACAAGCTCGCCGTTGTCCCATACCTGTTTGACATCTGTGCGGATGGAAACGTAAGCGGCGGGCTCGTCCACCCGCAGGAAGCGCCCATCATTCAGAACCACCCAGGGGCCTTCTGCCTCATCGCAAGGAGTGATGGCGCATGCTTTCCCGGGGCGTTCAATTTTCATTTGCGTACCGATGGTAATGAAATCGTCCAACGCCAGCATCGAAGCGGTGTTGGTTGAAGCAGCAGCAAGTCCAGAAGGTCGAGCGCGGCCGTACCGCAACCGGAAGCCCCCAGGTTCGAGTGGTCCGCCAAAGACCGGGCGTCCAGCAATGATGTCCTTCATGAACTTGGTAATGGGAGGAATTTGTTGAGTTTTGAAAGTCGCTTCTCCACCGTCTTCAGCTTCCTTCCCACGCGCGGCGAACTTGGCGATGAAGTCCCATCCTGGAACACTTAGGCGTTCGGTATGCTTCTGGATTTTGGGTGCTTTGAGGCACATTCCTTCCCCGATAACCAAGAGTACGCCGCCTCGGATTCTGGCCTCGTCGATGTTTCGCACGTTGCCGTAGCCCGCACATTCGATGCGTTCCGTGGATTCGCCGTTGATCATCACCGGGCAGGCTCGAACGATCTCATCAATTTCCTCCGGCGAAGGGCGATACTGCAAGTTGCCACGGTAGAGGCCGAATTCTTCCTTCACCCGCTCCACTTCTGGGTCTGTAGGTTGGTAGTGCCCGATGTTCAGTTCCCGTCGAATCATGTCCGCAATCAAAACCGCTAGGGCTTGGGCTGTTCCACCAGCGGCTCGAATCGGTCCTGCAAAATGCACCGAAACAAATTGAGAACCATCGATGTTGTTGAGAAGACGTACTTCGCTGATTCCTTCCAAGGGCGCCACCAAAACCGCTTCGGTCAACACAGCAAGGCCCACGCGAAGACCAACATCAATGGATTTCTCGAGGTCATACCCCGATTCACGGAAACCCCTTGAAACCGATTGGGCGATGATGATGGAAGTGGTTTCACGATCGTGCTCCTCCAAAAGGGCCCGGATGTCATCGGCCACCTCGTAGCCGTCCAAATGTTCGATCAGGAGTTTTTCAGTCCGTCCGGCCAAGTCCGATGCACGAGGAATTTCAACCCTGTCTTTGTGGTCCAAGCCTTGCTGTCGAGCGAGTTCTGCGATGCGGTATGCATCATCTGCGCGTTCGTCAAGCCATTGATGGTAGGCAGCCATCTCTCGTTCCAAACGCTCAACATCGAGGCCGATAAGGGGGTTTTTGTCCCCCAAATCCACCTTCTGCTCAGACGCGGCCATCTTCACTCGGATGCTGTTCATGGCGACCCTTTATCATCAACACGGTGGACTTTGATGGCCATCCACGGGACGGAGAAGGAAAGTTCATGTCATGACCGCCAAGGAGGGAAGCATGGGCGTTCACGACTCGGTCCGCAATCACGCTGACTGGCCAAGGCTCGCTCAACTTACCCACGATTTGGCTTTCTTGGACGGTGGTTCTGACACCGCCTTCACGTTGGCCAGTGGCCGGCAATCGAGATGGTTTTTCGACACGAAACCCGTCATGATGCATCCTGAGGCGGCTTCCATCATGGGCGAGCTTCTGAACCAACGCATACAGGCCATGGGCGCTACCTTGGTCGGGGGGTTGGAACTTGGCGCCGTGCCCCTCACCGCCATTGTCATCGCCTCACCCAAGGCGGATGAGGCCCTTCGTGGCTTCATGGTTCGAAAGTCCCCAAAGGGCAGGGGAGGTCGAAAAACCAACAATCCTCCCGGCATCGAAGGGACTTCTCTGGAGGAGGGTGGCGATGTCGTCATCGTCGAAGACGTGACCACCACCGGAGGTTCATCCATTCTCGCCGTCGAGCGAATCCACAAGGACACCAAATGCAACGTGATCGGCGTCATCAGCATTCTCGACCGCGAAGAAGGGGCGGAAGCCGCCTTTGCGGCCGCTGGGATTGCGTTTGAATCGCTCATGACTCGAAGCGATATCGTAGGACTTTGAGGTGGTCATTTGCACCGCGCTCTACGACCCGTCGATGCAAGCACAGAGGGTTTGGTCGAGTTGGCCAAGGACGCAACCGCTCCCGAAGGTTTGCTGTTTCACCACGCCAACGAGGGGCGACCGTTGGCCACGCCTTGGCAAATCGCCGCCCTGCGCGCCCAAATGGTGAGTCAACACGAACTCCCCCCAGGATACGTGTTGGATTGCGCTTGCGGAAGCGGCATCCAGCTCGCTGCTTACGGAGCCGCGCTCCAACGCCCACTTCTCGGGGTTGAGCTGGCTCCCCAAAGAGCGCAAGCCAGCGCCATCAACGTTCGAACCGTAGCCCACCACACGCGCAACAGCGATGAGGCTTGGTACCTTGGCACCTACATCGTCTCGGGCGACGGAACAGACCCCAAAGGTGTGGTAGCGGCACTTCCAAACAAAGAGGTCGAAGTGGCGTTCCTTCACTTGGACCCCGCTCGGCCGCGCAACAGCCGAACGCATGCTTTGGAGGAGATGCAACCGCCTTTGCATCTCGTTCTGGCTTCATGGGCTCCATATTTTGACAAAAACCAACCTCCTTCGCTCCTCCTTGACCTCTCTCCTCGATTGACGGGAGCTCAAAGAATCGAAGTTGAGTCCATCGTGGATGCGATTTGGCCCAACATTGCACGAACGTGGGAGTGGACGTCCCGCGGCCGCGGACGAGTTGACCGGTTGGCCCTGTGGCTCGGAGGGGTTGCGGATGCAAACGCCGCTCGCCGATTCATTCGAGTACCGGCATCCTTGGCTGACGTCCCCATTGTTCTGAGAAGTAAAGGCCTTCTAAGCCCACCCGAAGTTCGCTACCACCCTCCAAAGCGGGGCGAACAAGTCAGCATCCTCGATGCGGCCTTGATGGAAAGCGGATTAATGGAAGAGTGGCTTCACCGCGTTGCACCCACGCAACAAGGTCGCTGGGCCGCGGTTGAAGGGCGACGGCCACAACTTCACCATGACCACCCGCTTCAACTGGAGGTGCAAGACCAAGGGTTGGTTCAAGCAACGGGGAAGGTTGTGGAATTGCTGAAATTTTCGCTTGACGAGACGACCGTTGACCAACTGGTAAGTGTATCCCTTGAACACCGTTTGGCCTCGGTGAAATTACGCTTTGATATCGACCCGGCGCTCCAACCAAAACTGCAGGGCTCCCTCGACCGGCAACTCAAGCGACGCCATGGCGACAGGGAGGGTTTTGTTGCCCAACATCCACACGGTGACCTTCTCTTGCTTTGCGTTTGTCCGAGCGAAGCAGAACCATCTCCCCCGATTTGAGCGGTTTTCACGGCTCAGTGGCGCGAATGTCATCATCGCGGTCTTGATATATGGGGGGTTGGTCGGAGGGATGCGTGACACTGTGGTGTTACGATAAGGTGAAAGATATGGCGAGACCAAAGGATGAGGACCTTGGTGATGACTTTTCATACATTCTACGTATGGCAGATACGGACATGGACGGCTTGAAGCCTCTGGCCACAGCCCTGACCTCAGTCAAGGGCGTCGGTGCCCGAACCGCTGTTCAAATCTGCAAAAACACCGGGTTTGATCCCTATGCGCTCGCTGGTTTCCTCGACACCGAGCAGCAAGAACAACTCCGGCTCGCCATTGAATCCTACGCCGAGACTGTTCCTCTTTGGATGCTCAACCGACAACGAGATTTGGAAACGGGCAACGAAATCCACCTGACCGGACAGCAAGTCCGATTCAGTCTTCAAGACGACATTAACCGACTTCGAACCATGAAGTGCTACCGTGGTGTTCGCCACGCATCCGGCAACAAAGTTCGTGGTCAGCGCGGCCGATCCAACGGACGTGGCGGCTTGACACTGGGTGTCAGCCGAAAGAAGGCATGAGGAGGAATTTGAATGGGAGAGCCAAAGTTTTCAAGACCCAAGTACGACACACCTTCCCACCCTTGGAAGGCTGACCGAATTGAGGAAGAACATGCCATTCAAGGCAATCACGGTCTCAAAAACATGAAGGAGATTTGGAAGGCCAAGTCCCAACTCCGACGGCATCGACGCCAAGCTATGCGCCTCATTGGAAACATCGACACCACCGAAGGACACGGAAAGCGAGAACGTGAAGACTTGCTTCGCTCCCTCCACCACAAGGGCCTCGTTGAATCCGACGCTGACCTCGGCGATATTCTCTCACTCAGCACCGAAGACGTGCTCAACCGACGCTTGCAAGCCCAAGTCTACTACAAGGGATTGGCCTGCACCATGAAACAGGCTCGCCAACTTGTCACGCACGGACAAATTTGCATCGGCGAACAAAAAATCACCATCCCTTCCTATTCAGTGAGCCGGGACGAAGAAGGTGAACTTCGCTACCATCCTGCTTCCCCATTGAACGATCCAAACCATCCTATCCGAAAGGCCATTGAAGGCGTTCGTGAAGCAGCATCCTACGAGGAAGAAGAAGTTGACCCTGAAGCAACACCTGAATTCGCTGAAGAAGTTCGCGAAGCCGGAGAGGCCTCAACAGAAGCCATCGAAGGAGGTGATGAGTGATGTCCCGCAAAGCCATCGTCAACATTTTCAGTTCATACAACAACATTCTCATGACCGCTACCGACCTAACCGGTGCTGAGACCATCACCACCTGCAACGGAGGCGAGGTCGTCAAGGCTGGTAAGGACAAGGGCGGACAGTTTGCAGCAACCCGTTCCGCTGAGCGCCTGGCTGATGCACTCAAAGAAAAGGAGTTCAACGAACTCATCGTCAAGTACCGTGCCCCTGGTGGCAACTTGTCAAACAACACTGGCCCAGGAGCTCAAGCAGCCATTCGAGCACTCACCCGTGCTGGCATGACCATCACCCGAATCGAAGACGTTACCCCCATCGCTCACGATGGCACCAAGAAAAAGGGCGGCCGACGTGGACGACGAGTCTGATCCAAGGAGATGAACACAGATGAAGACCGAGATTGTTGAAGGTTGGCCACAAGGCCACGAAATTCGTATTCTAATCAGCGAAACCGACGCTTCCCAAGTGAACGCCATTCGCCGGGCCTTGATTGCCGACGTTCCAAAGTTGGCCATCACACGGGTTGACTTCTCTCAAGGTGTCAATCAGGACAACAAAGGCGAAGTTGTTGAATCCGTCAACGTGCTCCCCGACGAAGTGTTGGCTCACCGCTTAGCCATGATCCCCATCCCCACCGCTCAGGACGAAGGTTTGGTCTTCCCCAACGAATGTGTCAACTGCATGGACGTTGTGGAGAAGGACAAGGGGTGCCCCATGTGCCAAGTCTTGTACACGCTCTCCGCACGCGGACCTTCATCGGATTCCGATGAAGAACTCAAAACCGTGTACGCAGGAGATATCACCACCATCTCTGACCCTGTCTTTGACATCCGTGATGAGCACAAGCAAATCCCACTCACCGTCCTTTCCAAGGGCCAATTCCTCGAATTTTACGCCTTTGCTGTTCTCGGCCGTGGCCGAGACCACGCCAAGTGGTCACCTGTCGCCGCTGTCGGCTTCCGACCACACCGTGTCGCTGTCCTCAACAAACCAAAGAAAGCAAGCGTTCTGTTTGACCTTGGACTCACGACAACCGATGGAAAGGCCATTGATGCGAAACTCTTCGGTAAAGACAAGAAAATCACCAACATCAACCACGTGATGGACCTTGAAAACGCCCTTCACCAAGTCGGTGAAGGAACCGGTCGAGATAACGCCTTTGACGACGCCATCACCCTTGAAACCGTTGACGGCGCTTACGTATTCACCTACGAAACCGACGGCAGCCTTGACCCGGTCACAGCGTTCAACATGGCGCTTGACGAACTCAAGAACCGATTCAACGCCTTGAGCGAGGATTTGACCTCTGCTCTTGCCTGAAGTTTTGAGCGCGGGATTCATCAGCCTGCACCCCTTCGCTTTGGGGGATGACATCCATCACACAACGATGCGGTGGACACATCACGCTCCTCTTTACCGTTGACAAGGCCAACGCTCTGATGCGGAGCCAGGGCAGCAAAGGAGCCGGTTTTTCCATCCATCACGGGGTTGAGGCCACGGGCACCATACATCGTCTACCGTCGGCTGAAGTGAAAATGAGTGGTATTGTTCCCGACCAACCAACGGTCAAATCTCCTCCTTTACCTGCCGAAGTTTCAGTCCGAGACTTCAACGGCGAACACATCGAGAACGTGGACATCTACCTTGACTTCATTCAAGCCTGTTATGACGCCACCCTTCTACGAGAAGAAGAATCGATTCGTTTGGACGTCGTGTTGGAATGCCCCCGAAGTCAGGGGTTTGGCATGTCAGCTGCTGGCTTGATCGCTACGGGAAGGGTCATTCATGCCTTGACCGGGCGAGGGCGATTGGTCCAGTACCTCAAAATCGCTCACCGAATAGAACGGACCTACGGCGCTGGCCTTGGAGATGTACTCGGTGCCTCCGTTGGAGGTGTTGAACTTCGGCTCTCTCCCGGCGCCCCAGGATGGCCGGGGCAAGCCGTAAGTTTCACGACAGATGTCCCTGTGTTGCTGGCGTGGAATCCACTTGAGGAACGCCACACGTCAACCTACATCGATGACCCGGTCTGGCAACGCTCGATAACCGTGGCTGGGGAAGCATGTGTTGACGTCCTTTCAGCCGATAATTGGTCGTCAAAACAATGGCCAAACTTGCTCCTTCAATCAAGGGTTTTCGCCACCGATTCAGGCATGCTTGAAGAAGAAGAACGCGCCCATATCTACCACAGTGTACTGCAGAGTGTCCTGCAAGGGGGCTGGCAATCCAATATGGCCGTCCGCTTGTGCATGCTTGGAAGTTCAGTTGCAGTTCTTCCAAGGAACATCGAACGTGAGGTGAGCATCGAGGCATTGGAAGCGTTGGCGGAGATGATTCGCGAACAGGGCTTTACCTGCCTCATCACCTCAATTTCGCCACTCAATCATCTGGATTGAGGCGAGAAAGATCAATCGGGCTCGCATCGAGCATCAAGACACCAGGGAGAAACAAATTTTCTGAAAACCCATGACGGAACATGATGGCTCCACTGCCCCATTCCTCGATGTACCGATTCATTTGCTTCTTCATCTTCTTTCGCTGGAATTCAACATCCGCCCCATAGAAGTGTTTAGCGTCAATCCAAGCCACAGGTTGGTCGTTGATGTAGACATGGTCGAGGAAAAGGAGATCCGGTGTCCGTACCGGCCGACCCAGCAATTGAGATTGTTCACGGACCATTTCCGGTTGACGACGTAGCCGAATGCCTTGCTCCTCAAACCAATCAGCGAGAATGTCTTCGAACAAATCAGCTTTGACTTGCGTTTCGGATTGATCCACGCTGGAAACTCGGTCGATGGCTTCGGCTGCCTCAAATTCATCTTGCTCACGTTGTTTCATGCTCGAAGGGTTCCGAAGGCTCTCCTTGATGCGTTTCTTCGACCAACCCATAGCCTCAAGCACGACGCGAAAAATGTTGACCGGTGGAAAATCGTATTTCTTTGAGAGGTCAACAATGGAGGTCCCCGACCGGTAATGGCGGGCCAGCTCCCTTGCTTTGGACTTGAGTTTGTGGTGAGAATACACCGTTTTTTGCTGCAAAAGAGCCGAACGAAGGGAGAGTGCTTGGTCCAAGTACATCGCTTCCCCCTCAAGTGCGGAGGCAATTTGGTCAACTCGGTCATCCTCAAGCCAACCAAAGTCTCCACGCTTCACGACCATTGAAGCCACGCGTTCTTCCGCTTTCAGCGGCACCGGCTCAGGTTTCCAAGAGAGTCGGAAGGTGCGAGGCGCTTCCATGCCCTCAGGAAAAGCCATTGGGCGAGGGTCACGGTCAAACCGCTGTTCTGCCTCTTTGTTCATCGATTTGATTTCGGAGGAAAAACGTTGTATTTGCTGCTCCTTTCGAGGGCCGCCGTACCGCCGTTTTGAGGATGAACCGCCGCGTTGTTGCTGATGTCGGCGGGGCCGAGGCGAGTCACCCATACTCTTCCCTTTTTGGCGACACTCAATGAAGGCTCCCCCCTGAAGGTGGAGGCCTCCATCACGAGGGGTTCTTATGCGAGAGCGTCTTGGTAAACTCATGGGTATCAACAACATCATCACGGCCTTTGTCGTATGCATGTTGGCGTTGGTCCCATTTTCAATCGCCAGCATGGACGGTGAAGCGACGCAGGTTCAGCAACCAACCGTAATGCACACCACGGGTGAAAATGCAAGCGGGTGGTTAGCAAGCGCCGGTGGAGCGAGTTACGAACGAACTCGCGCCATGGTCCCCCTCGCAAACGGAAGCATGTTGGTTGGTGGTATGTTTGAACAGACCATTGATTTTGATGGCGACGTCATTGGTTTTTCGAGCAACGATTCGAACTTTGGAATTGATTTCTTCCTCGGTTGGATCGACATCAATGGCACGTGGACGGGGACGTTGTCCGGAACGAGTACCGGTCTGGACGGCATTGAGGCCATGGAGAAACTGAGCGATGGAAACATCATCGTCGCTGGTACATATTGTGCCATGACCAAGGGCGACCCTTGCAACATGACCCTTGGAGACCTTGAACCCATCAGTAAAGCAGGTGATGACCACGAAAACGCCGTTTTCCTCGCCTCCATGACCCCCTTCGGAGAATGGTTGTGGGCTACCACCTTCTCCAATCCTTACCAGATGTCCGTGATCGACCTGATGGTTACTGCCAACGACGAAATTCACCTGGCGTTGCTTCACCGCGACTCATTGTACTCCGGTGAAGACCTTGCTCCCGGCAGTATTTCTGAGGATTCCATCGCCATTTTGGTTTTCGACAACAATGGAGCTCCTCTCCATCTGCACACGGTTTTCTCAAGCCAAAACCTCGACAACTCTGGAACGCTTTGTTCCGATTACAACGGTCAAACCTACTTCGCCACCTCCTTCATTGAATGGGTTAACCTCGGCGACCATGCCCTCACCAGTTTTGGCGGGTCTCACATCGCTGTTGGCCAGTACAACGCTGACGGCTGGGTCTGGGCCAAAGGAGCCGGGGGGACTGGAGACTCCAACGTGGCCGATTGCGATGGGCGATACGGTGGAGGTATTGCTTTGGTTGGTGATTTCCTGCAAAACATGACCTTTGGCGAGCTGGACCTCAGCCCCTCGGTTTGGGTCGACTTCTACGAGGCACATATCTCATCGGATGGTGGGTGGCTGCATGCGACCGGGTTTGGCGGCAGTGGGGCCGAACATGCCATCGACATTCATCTCACCGAACAAGGAGACTCAATCATTCTCGGCAAATCTACCGGCACCTTTGCGCTGGGCGAATATACCCTCGCCGACATCGATGGATTCAACGACGGCAACCACCATGATGTATTCTTGGGCCAAAGGCAAGCCAACAACTCGTGGGACTGGGCCTTGTCAGCAGGTGGGCAAGGGGACGACCTTCCAAGCATGATGGCGATGAGCGCCTTGGGCTCCCCGGTCATCTCCTTCATATCCAATGGCGACGGTTCCTATGGTGCTCATTCCTTTGACCAACGAAATCAATACGACATGGGCCTTTGGTTGTACGAAACCGACCTCGACCTTGACGGCGTGCTTGACGGAATTGACAACTGTCCAAAGATTGCCAACGGCGACCAAGCCAACCTTGACGGTGATGCCTATGGCGATGCCTGCGACCCAGACATTGACGGCGATGGCGTGTTGGATGAAGTGGATGAATGCCCTACCGGGGAGGTCGGATGGGTGGCCAATGCCCTCTCTGACCATGACAGCGATGGATGCAGGGACATAACTGAAGACATGGACGACGATGAAGATGGCATTTTTGACGAATATGACCTCTGTCCAAAAGGGCCAATTGGATGGATTTCGACAGAAGAAAATGACATCGAATCGGACGGGTGTTCTGATGAAGACAGCGACGATGACGGGTTCGTGGACCAAACTGACAACTGCCCTGCCGTGGCCAATCCAACACAAGCCGACCTGGACAATGACGGCCTAGGCGATGTTTGTGATCTCGACAAAGATGGAGATGGAATCCCCATTCCAGATGACAATTGCCCCAATGACATTCAATCCTGGGTCTCGTTCAATTGGAACGATCACGATGCAGACGGGTGCTTGGACGAGACCATGGACGAAGATGATGACGATGATTCCGTTCTTGATATCAACGATGCTTGCCCACTTGGTGAGAAAAATTGGGGAGAGAATGCATCTACGTTTGACAACGATGGCGATGGTTGCCACGATGATCTTGAAGACCAGGATGACGATGAAGATGGCCTCAAGGACGCGATTGATCGGTGCCCACGAGGCTTAATCGGTCCAGCCCAACCGGGGCAAGACAACGATGGCGACGGGTGCATTGATGCCGTGGAGGACGATGATGACGACCAAGACGGTGTGCTTGACCCGCTGGACCGATGCCCCAACACCGACAGTGAAGACCAGGCGTCTGCAGATGGATGCAGCCCCTACCAGCTTGATGATGACCAAGATGGCGTGGTCAACGCCTACGATTTCTGTCTCAATTCAGCCCTTGGAACCACGGTTGATGAGCGTGGTTGTGAAGCAGAGACCATCAAACCCTCCAGCGATACGGACGGCGAGGGGATGGGCATCACCACCGTGCTCTTCTTGCTGGCTGGTGCGGTCATCGTCTATGCCGTGTACAGCAACATGCAGCGACCTGGCCCACCTTTGCCCAAGACACCAACGACTTTCGAGATGCCTCCAGCCCGACCTGCGATGGATGAAGAAGCGTGATCAAGCGTAAACTACCGCTGGGGAAAGCGGCATTGCAGAGGTTGAACGGCCCGTCGTGTCCTCTTCACTTTCTCCGACCACGACAGTGACGCGCTCAAGTTGCAATTCCTCTGCGATGAAGGCATGGGCTGCAGAGAGAACACTTGCTTCGTCCAGAGAAGAAGCGATAACTTCCTTTGATACATCGTCCCATTTGAAGACTTGAGGGAGCATTTTCTTGCCCCAGAACCCCATCATTTCGCCCTTACGTTCACCTTGAGCCATGGGGAGTTCTTGCAGAAGGGGAATGAATTTCTTTGGATGGCCGCCATCTCCAATGAAGGACAAGGCTGCTTGTGCCATGGTTCGCTTCCAAGGAGGACTCACGACGAATGTGGCTTCGGTGGCGGGTGCGCCGAGGTGGCGTTCGGCGACAACGCGCACTTTTCGAGCTTGTTCGAGGACATCCCGAACGTATTGCTCTGCCGAGAGAGAGAGGTGTTGTTCTGATGTAAGAGGAGCGAGTCGTTTCATCAAACTCCCAGACACAAGTCCTGTGGTTGAGGCAAGGTTTGCCCACCATTCTTCAGCGAGATGAGGTGTGGAAACCGAAACCATCTGGGCCCAATGGGGCAGCCACCGTTTGGCCACCTCCAAGTTCTGTCCGCCCCGTCGTACGTACCAATTGACATCTTTGATGATCTCATAATGAGTGATCTCAACCGCACGGCGCAGGTCATATTCGTCCATTGCTTGGCAAAAGGAATGAAGTCGTTGAGTGAAGCGCGCGTCCATCCATTCATCCATTGGTGAAGTCTTCGTGGACCATGCCATGAGTTGCTCAGGCATGGTTCGCATTTGCACCATGACGCGGTGATTGGCATCGAGGGCGGTGTCCGACCAATCCATCCCTGCGGTTGGATTGGCGGCAAAGAGGATGAACAAGCGAACCGTATCTGCGCCGTACAATTCAATCATCTCTTCGGGAGACACGGTGTTGCCAAGCGACTTGCTCATCTTCGCAGAACGGGAGCCAAGTTCATCTCCACAGTGAGGACAGGGGTTCCCTTCGTAGGATGTGGAAAGGGTGATCCCACAGGATTGACAGAAAGGCGCAGATTTGTTCACCATGCCTTGGCAGAGGAGTTCGTTGAAAGGTTCGTCTGTGCTTGTCAATCCGAGGTCTCGAAGGGCCTTGGTCATGAAGCGAGCGTAGATGAGGTGCATTTGGGCGTGTTCGATGCCCCCGCAGTAGAAATCCACCTCCATCCAGTGGTCGGCGATTTGCTTGGCAAAGGGTTCCTCGTCGTTGAGAGCATCGGTGTACCGAAGGAAATACCACGATGAATCCATGAACGTGTCCATTGTGTCGGTTTCACGACGGGCTTCTTTCCCACATTTTGGACAATCCACCTTTAGAAATTCTTCCGATGTTCCCAATGGATTGCCTTGACCGAACACAACATCGCGAGGCAATTCAACCGGGAGATCCTCTTCGGGAACTGGCACAGCCCCACACTCATCGCAATGAATAACAGGAATAGGGGTACCCCAATAGCGCTGACGGGAAATCAGCCAGGGCCGTATCTTCCAGTTGATGGTTTGATGGCCACGCCCTGCTTTCTCGAGGGCCGTGCAAATCGCCTCTTTTGCCTCCTCGCCATGGAGTCCATCAAAGCCCTCAATCGGACTATTAACCATCCAACCGAGGTCTGTTTCAGCTTTCTTCATCGGAACTGAACCATCCCCATTTTCCGTCATGACAAGCACGCGTTTGATGGGTATCTCGTATTTCTGAGCGAAGTCAAAATCACGCTCATCATGGGCTGGGACGGCCATAACAGCGCCTGTTCCGTACGAGGCGATCACAAAATTGCCAAACCAAATGGGGACATGTTCCCCGGTCAAGGGGTGAACGGCAAAACGGCCGGAAAACACACCTTTCTTCTTGTTCATGTTTTTGATCCGATCAAACTCCGTTGTTACTGAAACCTCGTCATAGAGTTCCTTCCAGGCCGCTTCGTGTTCGGTACCACTCACCAAGGATTCTGCAAGAGGATGCTCTGGGGCGAGGGTGACAAAAGTGGAACCAAAAAGAGTGTCAGGTCGAGTGGTGTAAACTTCGATGTCATCGTCGCTTCCGTCGATACCAAAGAGGATGTTCGCTCCTTCAGAGCGACCCAACCAATCCCGTTGGAGCGCCTTGACGTGCTCTGGGAAAGCGATGGTATCGAGCCCGTCGTACAATTCTTGCCCGTAGGATGGAAGATCGAGGAACCACTGACTCATTTCTTTTTGGGCCACGGGGCCATTGCAACGCCAACAACGGCCGGCCTTGACTTGCTCATTGGCTAAGACCGTGGTGCAGGAGGTGCACCAGTTCACGGGTGCAAATTCTCGCGTAGCGAGTCCGTTTTCCATAAATTTCGTGAAAAACAACTGATTCCACTTGTAGTATCGAGGGTCATGGCTCTTCAGTGTACGGCGCCAATCATAGGAGAAGCCCATTCGCTTGATCTGTTCGGTGATCGAAGCCATGTTTCGCTCAGTAATATCATGAGGGTGCCCCCCCTCTGACATGGCGGCGTTTTCAGCTGGCATTCCAAAGGAGTCGAAACCCATTGGGTAAAGGACGTCAAAGCCCAACAAACGCTTGAATCGGGCGACAGCGTCGCCAATCGAATAGTTTCGTACGTGCCCCATGTGCATTTTACCTGAGGGATACGGGTACATTTCCAAGCAGTAGAACTTCGGGCGGTCTTGGTGGATGTCGGCATGAAACAATCCCGCTTCGTCCCATTGTTGCTGCCAACCGACTTCGTCCACTGGCTTCGTTTCGGCAGACATTGTGCATCACCGTCCACTGGACAAAAGGTTCCACTCCACAACATGCTATGAAATCCACGCCTCAAACAGCAGGTTCTGCTTGAATCCTCAAGCTATATCGTCATGGGAGAAGTCATCGTTCGTTTCGAGCAAAAACACCGCTTCTCTGGTCAATTTGTATCGATTTTTGACGCCCATCTTCCGGCGTTCAACCAATCCGTATTTTTGGAGCGTTCGAAGATGATGAGAAATCAATTGTTGGCTTTTCTCAAGGCGCTTCGCCAGTTCGGCCTGCGTTGGGAATTGACCCAACCCCCCATCATGGTCAAGCAGGTTGAGGATTTTCCCTTGAAGGCTGTTGGGATCCGGTGAAAGCAAAGGCACGGGGAGGTCCTCCTCTCGAGTATCGGGATGGAGTTTGTTGGTCAATGGATAGAACCGAACAAGGCGCCCGTCATTCTTTCGCCAAACGTGTTCTTCAGCTTCTAGCACACGCAAGTGGTGGGTGATTTGGCCGTTGCTCATGTCCAACGCACTCATGAGTGCACGGAAATGGCAACCCGGGTTTGCCGTCAAGTACCCCATCAAACGACCTCGTTGATATCGTCCATCGGTGGTTTCGTGCGTTTTCCCAATCAGTCCAAGGAACCACAAACCGGCAGCGGTTGCTGGAAGGCGCAATCCTTCATTGGTGACCGCTGCCACAACGAACAGAGACAGAAGCGAAGCGGAGACGATCACGGTCAGCATCGGCGCCGTGGAGGTTGGTTCAATGATGACCATCGGTGGCTCATCGGAGACGACGGTGCTGGCTCCCTCATCAACGGCATTGGACGCTTCCATGCGAACTTCTACCACCTCAATCGAAGGGGCGAGGTAGTCGCCACAAGCAGGGGAAGCAGTCGCTGTTTGAACGATGTAAACGCCTTGAAGTTCTGAACTCGGGCGCCACGAAGGTAGTGTTCTGGCGTTAGAAAGAAGGTGCGTTGCTCCATCGTGTTCCAACATGTAACAGGTTCCTTCTTCCGTGAGCAACCCTACCCAAGTCCCGACGATTTCAAAGCGCTCTGGGGCTTGAAGCGACTCGCCTTCATCTTCGGCCTCACCAAAGTCAGTGGGCCAAGCAAAGGGCAGCGCGACCGTGGACGTGGACGTGGACAGCACGGTTATTTTCAACGTGTAAAAGCCGTCGGGAAGGATGGGCGTTCCATCCTGGACCATGCGCACGTCAAGGGCGTCAAATTGTAACGGTTCTGAGGAGGTTGGCAACAGAATCTTTCTCCCGTCATAGGCGTCGCAAAGGGTTTGGTAGGCGTGGACAATTTCATCGCTTTGGTCAAGGAAAGCAATTTCAAACGTGCAAGGTTGTGCCATTCGAAGATGGTACGGCTCATCGTTGTGAACAATGGCTTCGATGCGAAGCGTTTGTTCATCTTGCCATGCAAGGGTAGCATCAAGCGTAGCGATGTCATCATCAACACAAGGATTGGCCTCGCTGGAATGGAAGCGGACGTGTTCACTGGTGGTTAGCCCGTGCTCGGGCACTTCCGCAACGACGGTATAAACGCCGGGTCCAACTCGACAACCGTTCATGTCAAAGAAATTCCATTGAGGAAGTGTCAACCGTTCTGGTTCGTCAGGGTTCACGGTCAACTCCAAGTCAATGTCCAAGCATGTTTTCTCGGCACGGCTATCGTACACGAGTTGCCCTAGGTCATCAACAATCCACATCTCTGCCTTGCACGAGGAGGTGAACTCAACCAGAACAGGCTCGTCCAATGACGGGCTCAGAATCACTTCGCTGACCAAAGTTTCACCTGGACCATAGGCAGGCAATTCGTTGCCGCTCATATCGAGCTCCATTGAGAGCCCCGAAGACGTCGGCATCTCCTCTTCACCGGTCAATGCAAACGCTAGGTTCTCGCCGGGAGTAGTGATGGAAACGGCGGAGGTCGGATTCGCCGTGAATTGTTCAACCAAGATCACCTCGCCGGGCATCAAGGTGTTGACCTCTCCCGTGCACGAAGAACCCAAACGGTGAACGCTGTCCACTGAGATTTCAAACTGACAGGGAGCAACGGAGGTCAAATCAACGCTCTGTTCAGTTGGATTGTGAAGGTTCACCATGTAGAGCAAGGGACCTGATGAAGCAGTACGTTGGGCCGTCTCGACATTGAATACAAGCGAGTCAGGGAGTTGAACTGGAGTTTGAATGGTCGCCATCACGGTGTGGGAGAATCCTGCGGAGTGAAGCAGTTCCACCCAGTAAGTTCCACTTTCGAGCCATGCTCCATCGGCATCCTTCATCGACCATTCCATCAATGGGAAATCAAGGCGTTCCCCGGCGAAGAGGTCCAGCCCTTGCTCACGAGCAGGACAAGAAGACGAGCCGTTAACGACCATCACGTTCGAGGCATTGTAGACGTTGAAGACAAAGGGACAAGCGGGGTTGACCAAGAGCGAGGTTTCAGGCCCGTTGTTCACCAAGCTTGGTGCGAGTACAAGGGGGTTTCCAGGCTCGTACCATGGTTCATCGGGGGCCTCTTGAACCTCAACCAAAAGGTCCACGTCGCCTTGGTCAGCCGAAACCAAACCGATGAAAAGCGAGGCTACCAACAACCCCGCTACCAACGACATTCGGCCTAACGGCTTCTCGCCCATAAAGAAACATGGGCCGTTCCCCTTTGAAAGGTCAGCGGTGCAAAGCATGCGTGAGGCTTCACAGGTTTTCGAGGTCCATCATGGTTGGAATGGCTGCATCTTGAGCGGCTTGTTGCTGCATCTCGTATTGCTTCCATTCAGGCAACCCTTCGGTGCCTTCCCAGCCAAGGGCACGTGCCTCAGCGTAATTTCCTTCGGCGAGGTAGTGCTGAATCCATGCTTGACGGCGCTCTTCTTCCTCAGCTACGGAGGCATTCGCGAGTTGGTCATCTCGTTTGGCGGCGACCGCCTTGCGCTTGCCCGCCGCACGAGCGACTTGGGCAACAACGATCAAGGCGAGCAAGAAGATGATGACGCCAGCCATCACTTGGAGCGTCCCACTCTCACCGCTCAAAAACGAAGAAGAATCCCCACCATCGTTTGATTGGAGGCTCGGATCGGAGGTAATGCTGCATTTAGCCGTGCTGCGGGAACCTTGCGAAACTTCTGGATCCCACGGGCACGGGTCAGCGTCGTCTGACACGCCGTCGTTATCGGAGTCGGGGCAACCAAATTCATCGTTGGCCGTCGAGGTTCCAGGGACCTTTGGACAGGCATCGGGCTGGTAGGAGCCAGCAACGGCATTATCACCAAATCCATCGGCATCGAAATCGTTCCATTGCGAAGCGCGCAGTGGGAAGTTGTCAACGCGATTGGAACTGCTTTGGTTATCGCCCCAACCATCACCGTCAAGGTCGGACCACTGGCTGGCAATCTCAGGGAAAGCGTCCCCTCGCTGCTCACGAAGGGTGAGGAACATGCCAATGTTTTCTTCGTCGGCCACGGTGGTGTTCTCCCAGAGGTAGTTGTCACCCCATCCATCGCCATCAAAGTCGGCCCACTGCTCCTGGTCCTCTGGGAAGAGGTCATCAACGTCAGCGTACCCATCAAGGTCTGCGTCGGGACAGCCATGTCGGCCTTCTTCGAATGATTTTCCGAAGACATCAACGCAATCGTCTCCGCTCGGGACGTTGGTGTTGTCGCCAAATCCATCGCCGTCGGAGTCAGCCCACTGGAACGGGTCGCTTGGGAACGCGTCCAACGGGTCGGTCACACCGTCAAGGTCGGAGTCAGGGCAGCCGCGGCTGAGTTCAGCCTGTGATTCACCATAGTCGAGTGGACACAAATCTCCGAGGTTCCCATCGGTGTTGTCGCCGTAACCATCCCCATCTTCATCGCTCCATTGTGTGGAATCTGAGGGGAAGGCGTCGCCGTTGTTGCCACCCGGGTTATCCCCGTAGCCATCGCCATCGCTGTCCTTCCATTGACTCGTGTCATCTGGGAAAGCGTCAGGGTTGTTACCGCTCGCGTTGTCGCCTCGGTTATCGCCATCTCGGTCGGACCATTGCGTTGCGTCATCGGGGAACGGGTCTCCCGCATTGGAATAGCCATCGCCATCTCGGTCAGAGCAACCGATTCGGTCAATCGTTGAAGAGCCGGGATTGTTTGGACAAGCATCGGCTTGGTTACCCTCTGGATTGCTGCCAAAGCCATCGTTGTCTTCATCGCACCACTGTGTAGGGTCATCAGGGAAGGCGTCGGCTCCAAAACAATCCGTGGTGCTGGGCCATCCAGGCGTTGGGTCAGAATATCCGTCAGAATCGGCATCAGGGCAGCCAAGACGGTCGTATTGAGAATCACCCCAAGCATTTGGACAAGCATCGGCTCGGTCGCTGTTGGGGTTATCTCCAACCCAGTCGCCATCGGTGTCGGTTTGCTGAGTACGGTCAAGCGGGAAAACATCGGGTTGGTTGGCCGATGAGAGGAGAAGTCCGGGCCAGGTAGCAGGACGATAAGTATCCCAAGAAGCGTTTTCGTAATTGTCCCCGTAGCCATCGCCGTCGGTATCGTTCCATTGCGTCGGATCATTCGGGAAGGCGTCGCCGGATTGATTCACATGGAGCTGATACTCGTCCAAGTCGAACAGGTAGTTGTCGCCGTATCCGTCATCGTCCGCGTCAACCCACTGGTCCGGATTGGTTGGAGCCCAGTCGCCTTCGTCAGACCAACCGTCACCATCGCCATCGACGCACCCATAGCGGTCTTCGGTGGACGTGCCTGCCGTGTTGGGGCAAGCATCCGGTTGGTATGCAGGGGCTGGGTTGTCGCCAAAGCCGTCGCCATCGGTATCGTCCCATTGGGTTCCTTCGGAGGGGAACGCATCAACAATGCCGTCCCCTTGGTCCGTGGTGTTGTAGCCATCGTTGTCCTCATCGATGTCAGCGTACCAGTAGTAGACGCCCTCATCGTTTCGGCCATGAGCGGACACGATGTGGGTTGAATCAGGGCTCCAGGTTACGCCGTAAATCGTTCCGCAGTTGTTGTTGTTGCCGGAACTGCAACTTCCTGGGCGAGGCCCGCTGAAGGAGTCCACTTGATTGCCGGTGTCCGATTCGTACACCCGCGCCGTGGCACCATCAGCACCGTACCAATACATGCCCGCAATGACTTGAGAGCCATCGGATGAAAAGGTGGTTGAAGCACACGAGGTTGAGGTTGTTTTCTGCCACACAAGACTCCACGAGCCACTGACGTAGCGGTACATGTCAAAGCTGGCCGAGGAACCCTCCCATCCACCGCACATGGAGATGTAATTGCCGTCGGGCGACCATGCGATGGCGTTGACCGCGGCAGGCGGATTGGTGAAGGTCCATGTGGCCGCCCCCGTCGAGGTGTTGACAACGTAGATGTCACCGTTTCCTGCCAAAGCGATGTGTTGGCCGTCAGGAGAGTAGGCGAGGTCGTAAAACCGGTCTTCACCGTTTGGATTGAGGGCGTACAATTCTTGGCCCGTTATGACATCAATCACCGTGACCTCGCCGTTGGTTCCGCTGTTTCCAGAGCGCCCTATGGCCACGGCGACACGTGAACCATCGGGTGAGAATTCAACCGCGTTCACCTGGTCGCCGCTTCCAACATCAACGCTGATACTTCCATGCAAGGAAGAGAGGTTTGAACTGTAGTAGATATCGATGGTGTCGTCGTTGAGGGCTGCAGCGACATAGTTGCCGTCGGGTGAAAAATCAACACCGTTGACATCGGTAGCTGCGTTGACAGAACGAAGGTTGGTCCACGTGCTTGCATTCCAAACCCGTACGAAACCATCCTCGGAACCCGTGACGATGAACTCGCCGCTTGGCGAGTAATCCACAGCGTAATAGTCATCGCTCGAACTGGTGGTGAACTCGTTTTGGAAATTGGGATTGCCGATGGCCCATGGGTCGTTGAAGTCGGACGTTCCATCTCCATTTCGGTCCGGACATCCATCAAGGTCAATGGTCGAATCGCCCGCTGCCCAAGGGCAATCATCAACGCTGTCAAGGACGCCATCACCGTCCGAATCAGCGGCTTGAACGGCGAGGCTGGTCACCGAAACGAGGAACAAGAAAACAAGAACGAGGGCTGCTTGTTTCCGCAAGGTGGGTGAGGATGCAGAATAAGCCATGGTTTCCGCATACTTGTCAATATAAAGGGGTTTTTGTACAAATGCTCAAACAAAATCTGACGGTAAGGTCTCGACACGAAGTGTTGAACAAATGGTGAGGCTACCGGTAACCATGGCGGGAGACATACCCAAGGTCAATGTCGCTGCCAAAGACCGAGTGCTCCTTCATCTCCTCGCCAACGATGAATGGGCAGACCGGTACATGGTCCCGCCAACGATGACGCGTCCCGGAATCGCCGAGGCGTGTGCACAGCACCCTCCCAATGTCAGTCGAACGATGAAGGACTTGCTCAAGGAACTGCTCGTTGAAGAGCACACTCGGGCCGTGCAAGGCGATGAGCGACGGCAAAAAACATGGCAGTTGACCGAAGAAGGGCGGCTGCGAGCACGGCAACGGCAGGTTGTCTTGGACGAAACAAAGGTCCTGGTGCGAAACATGGAAGGCGATTTGTTGGAAGTGAAAGCGACTGAAGCTTCCACTCTCTTGGAAACCGACCTCACCTTGCTTCAGATATTGCTTCACGCTCAGCACGAGGGCGTGTTGACCTACGGCGATATTCGATTTGGAAGCATTCGAAAACAGGACGGGGGAGAGGTCCCCAAACCAGGACGTTTGACACCGCTGGTTGGCGTCCACGCAACCTACGCGAACCGCCCCCCAACAACCCGTCCGGTGTACGGAAGAGACCGCGAATTGGATGCCTTGCACGGCTGGTTCGCTGACCGACACCCCTGCATGGTCGTTCATGGAATCGCTGGCATTGGGAAATCAACGCTCATCGCCCACTGGCTTCAACAACACATGGAAAACGACCCACACCTGTCCGTTTGTTGGTACACATGCCAGCCATGGGATCGTGCTTTGGGGCTCGCTACCAGCTTGCTGCACCGCTTTGGTATTGACGAGACCCACGACCCCTATCGCATCATCGAAACCCTTCCCCTCACACCGGGCGCCGACATGGATGTTGATGCTTGGAGGCGCCGATTGATGGCCTACATGACCGATGCGAACACCATCCGCGAGCGCTTCAAAGACAGCGCTGGAGGACCGCCGCCGTACTGGCTCATCGTGCTTGATGACGTGCACTACATCAGCGAAAAGGCCCGCCACCTGCTCGGCTCATTGCTCCAACTTGCCCAGAAGGGGCCGCTGAGGGTGCTGTTGGTTTCACGGACCGAACTCAGCGTCTATGACCGCCGAGATGTACACATTCGAGACACCGTCCGCGAGCTGCCTCTCAAAGGCCTCAGCCTCGAAGCCACCGAAGCTTGGCTCTCAACCCTTGAAAGCAAGGATGCTCCTCCTGCAAAGGAGGTTCACGCCGCCACTGGAGGCCATCCACTCGCCATGGAACTCTTGGAATTGTACGGGCAGCCAACCCACAAAGATTGGTTGAGGTTCCTGGATGAAGAAATTCTCTTGCGGCTTCCCGACAAGGAAAAGGAACTCTTAGCGACGCTTGCAGTTGCCCAATCTCCGGTGCCTTGGGAGGTACTGGCCAAGGGCGTTGGATGGAACGGCCTCCCTCCGGAAAATCTCGTCAAACACGGCTTGCTGTTGGAACTTGAGGACGGCATGTGGTTGCATGAAGCCCTTCGAGAGCGATTGCTGCGGGATGTAGGTGAACAGCAGCAGGCCCGAAAGCAGCGACTTGATTGACTTCAAAAGTCGTCGGCGGTCATGACTTCATCTATCCACGACAGAAGCTTTGGCTTCGGCATGCTTCCAGTCTTTTGAGAGACCATAGTGCCGTTGCGGTAGATGAAGAGTGCTGGAATGCTGCGGACGCCGAGTTGTGCTGCTGTGGAGGTGTTTTGTTCCGTGTCAACCTTGGCGACCAAGATTTCTCGTTCTTGGGCGACGGCTTCGAGAACAGGTCCAATGGCTTTGCAGGGGGCGCACCAAGGTGCCCAAAAGTCAACGATGACCCACTCGGTTTCGTTCACCGTGTCGTTGAATTCGCTGTCGCTAACGTCCCTCACTTCGCCCATAGGTTCACCTAAACGACGGTCCGGATGAAGCATTATAGGGGTTTGGCCCATTTCCAATGGCTCCCAAAAAGGCAAGTCTCATCAAATGGCGCCTACTGGGTTGGCATGAGGGATGACATGATCATTGCACCCAGCGTCCTTACGGCCAACCTCGCCGACCTTTCCACTGACTGCAAAGAGGCCATGGACGCAGGCCTTCCTTGGCTTCATCTTGACGTGATGGATGGTAATTTTGTTCCGAACTTGACCTTTGGCCCACCCGTGATTCGTAGCCTGCGCCGCGCCCTTGGACCAGACGCCGTTTTTGATGCTCACCTGATGATTGAAAACGCTGAGAGTTGCTTCCAAGACTACATTGACGCAGGATGCAATCACCTCTCGGTTCATGTTGAAGCCGTCAAACACCTCCACCGTTTGCTCGGCGCCATTCGTGAAGGCGGGGCCACGGTTGGCATTGTCTTGAATCCCGGTACGCCAGTGGAAGCAGCGCTTGAGGTGCTTAGCGAAGTGGACCTTGTCCTCATCATGAGTGTGAATCCCGGTTTTGGAGGGCAATCCTTCATCCCCAACGTTGAGAGCAAGATTCGACGCTTGTCCGAAGCCATAGAGAAGCAAGTGGCCGAAGGTGGCAGAGAAGTGCAAATACAGGTTGATGGTGGCGTAAAAGCACACAACATCGCCATGCTCCGAGATTGGGGCGTTACCAACTGCGTGGTCGGTTCAGGCTTGTTCAACGACCGCGCCAGCGTAGCTGAAAACCTTGCAGAGATTCATCAAGCACTCAACTGAGGAGGGTTGCCCATCCAAATCCTCGTGGTTTCTCTGCTCTATCCCGTCCCACAGAACATGACGCGCGGCGTCTTTGTGGACGACCATGTTCGCCTGTTGAAGGAACTTGGCCACGATGTCAAAGTGGTGAACCCACTGCCCAGAATGCCGCGTTATGCCGAGGCGCGTCGCTCAACCATGAGAGGTGTCTCAAAGGCTCCACGGCGCTGGGTGAATGAAGAAGTTCCCATCTTAGTGCCACGGTTTTTTGCTCTTCCAGACCATCCGTATCCTCGATTGACGGCCTCAAGTGTTGCTCGTCGGTGCAAATGGGTGGAAAAGCAACTCGGTGAGTGGCGGCCTGACATCGTGGTTTGCCACACCTTGTGGCCAGTCGCTCAACTCGCTCAACGGTTGTCCGAACGTTGGACATGCCCTTTGGTCGGTGTTGTCCATGGCTATGATTTCGACGTCGGTCTTGAGATGAAAGGCGTTGGTCCCGCCATCCAATCTTCGGCCGCGAGTTGCGACGCCTTGGTCTGTGCTTCGGACCGACTAGCAGATATCGCAACATCTTGGCCATTACCGCCCCAGCGAGTGGAAACCATTCCTTGTGTCACCGAAATTCACCGCGAGTGGCGACGACCCGTTCGGCCCATGAAAAAATCCTGGAAGAAAGAGCCGATTGACATTTTGTTCCCGGCCGACCCTCGACGACCTGAGAAGCGGCATTTGTTGGCCCTCCAAACGGGCGAGGCGCTAGAGCAACGTGGTTGGGTGGTTGGCATCACGGTGCTGCGCCATCAGCCGCGAGACATCGTTTATGATCGAATGTTGACCGCCGATGTGACCCTGGTCACTTCGAGGCGAGAGGCTGGGCCTTTGGTGGCACGAGAGTCCCTGCTTTGCGGCACACCCGTCGTGAGCGTCAACGTCGGTGAAGTCGCTCGATACCTGCCCAAAGAATGGGTTTGTGAAGACAACCCTGAGGCCCTTGCTGATGGGATTGAGGACGCTCTTCGCAAAGGTTGGAGAGAAGAAAAAGACGTGGATGAACGGTTGGCATTTGCCTCCAAATCTTTGGTCAGTCAAGCGTGGAGCGAACTGCTTTCCAGCCTTGTTTCGTAAAAAGAAAGAGAGGCAAACCCAACGTCCACCACAGGGTTTGGGATACCAACCCTACGATGATGAACGACCCGCCGAGGAACACCAGCACCCATTCATCCCGACGATGGCGAACAGCGTCCAACTCCCCGCTCATCCACCATGAAAGAAGAAGGAGAACACCTGCGGATAGGCTGCTGGCCACGGCGCCTGCGTACAACTTCTGACCTGCATCATCTGGCCCTTCCAACACCAACATGAAACCCAGAGCCATGGCGGCCAAGAGCACGAGCAAGATGAAGAGCGTGAAGCGCCAAGGGTGCTGACCTGCCATGAGGCTGGTGTAGGTAGGAGTGGCCAGCAGTGTCAAGCCCCAACCTGCCAAAAGAACGGTGAACACATCAACGGCCGAGGCCCCATGTGTTCCATCGAGGTAAGCTTCTGGAAACGCCAACGGTGCAAAGAACGTCATGATAGCGTAGCCCCCAAAAAGGCCGTAGGGAAGCAAAGCAAAACAAAGGTCCGTGGCTTGGTTGAGTTCTCTTTGATGCTCCAACGGATTGGTTCGGGCTCTCCCCAGCACGGGTAAAAGCGCGGAACGTATGGCGGCTGGGACCACCAATCCAGCCAGCCAAGCCAATTGAGCGACGTGAAACACTGCCCCGAGCGTGGCGCCACCTGAGGCGGCGACCATGAACTTCTCAATTCGAATCACGTAAGGAAGAATTCCAAGGGTGATGGCGAACGGTAGGGCGGACATCATGAGGGTACGGGGAGAAGTCCAACTCGAACCAAAGCGTGCCCAATCCACGGTTTTGGGGGCTGGCGGAGCGGTACGGAACACCCAAAACAGCGCCAAAGCCCACCCGGCTACAGCTCCGATCAGAAAAGCCATCGTGAACGCGGTGACCGAGGTGGAACCCATCCACACCAACACGCCATAGCCACACACCGTCAATCCCCGTTCAACCACTTTGGTCAACGCCTCAAGGCGTGCTTCCCCCAACACGCGTAAGCCCGACCTTGGAGCGTAAGAGGCAACATGGACCAGGGCGATGAGCGCTGCGAGAACCAGGAGGTTGAGCGGTGCGTCAATGTTGAGCCATGATTCTGGGCGGACCAGAACCGCGAGGAGCACAAAAGGAAGCGCTGCCATCGCCTGCCATCGGTAGGTGCGCCAAACCGCAGCAGGCACCAGCGATGGTGCTCGCGTTCCATCCCGAGCCAGCAACGTGGGAAGGCCAAGGTCGATGACCAAGAAGAGGGAGGCATAGAGGTCGATCGCGAGAACCATCCAGCCGTAATGTTCAGCCAAAAGGGCGTGAGTCAGCATGATCTGCCCGATGAAAGCGAGGCCAACCGCCAGCAAATCTGCTCCAACCAGCCATGATGCGTCCCGCCCACTGGAAGGGGTACGCGGCTTGGCGGCGCTCATGCAAAGGGCTGGGTGAGGCGGCTTTCAATGACTTCCACGGATGTCAGGGGCGGTCGTCCTCTTCGAAGCCCCATGCCCAAAGGCTCACAGCCCCTCGTTCTCCTTCCACTGAACCGATGCGCTGTACAAAGGGAGACTTGCGCAAGGCACGCTGCAGAATGTGGGCGCGCACTTGTCGCCCCTCCGCCTCGAGAGCGTGGATGATTTCTGAGGTGGTGGCCGGGCCGTTGATTCGCAGCCAGCCAACGATCCAATCCGCTTGCTCACGGTTGGCTTTCCGTTCATCACTCCAGCGTGATGGTCGTGCCATGGTTAGCACTTTGGCCAGTGGGCCATGAAGATTTGTCAATCTTCGTCGTCGAATTTGAACGCTCGTGCGCGCTCCATGGCCGCTTCATCGGTGAACCAAAACGTCGGTGTTGGGCCGAGGTCCTTGTCCCACCGTTGAACAGCTCGCGCAAACATTTCGCCGTCGGCGTATTCACTGCACCACTTCAAGAACCACTCGGCTTGAGCTTGCATGGCCTCATCGCCTTCGCATTGGCGGCGAAGCATTTCGGCCTGCAAGGCGGTCATCATCATCCAATTGGGCGTGAGGGCATAGGTGACGTAGGGGTTTCGTTCCATGGCCACGCTGCTCCATTCCTTCCACAACGAGAACACTTGGTCGTAAAGGTACCCAATGATGAGGACGCCCAGCATGACCGTCAGGAAAATGGACATCAAACCGAAGTAGGTCGCAGGCACACCAAGGATGGTGTCGTTGAAACAAACAGTATCGGTACAGGAGGCTTCGAAGCGCCAACGAACGTACGGCCATACAAGCAGCGTGATGGTGGTGCCCCACAACAATAAGCCAACCACGGCTTGGGATTGTTGCATTCGCCAATATTGGCGCATTACCCACTTTCGGAACACTGAAGAGGAACCGTCTTTCGTCATAAGAACAGTCTTCCTAAGGGCCATTCACTTAACAAAGAAACCCATGAATGGAAGACCTGCAGATGCATTTCATCAACTGGATTGTTCGCCGATGTAGGCCAGAACATCAAGAATAACTTGTCCCATCACGCGGACGTTATCCTGTGTGAGATGGGGTTGCATGGAAAGGTCACAGGCGAATTCAATGTTCGCAATGGTCTCCTTCAATTCGTCTTGATGTGCCTTAATGTATTCCCATTGCCGGTAATCACGAGCGTTGCGACGCGCCCCGAAAATTTGCATCGGGATGCCTTCTTCTTTCATGAGATCAATGAACTGGTCAGCCTCATCCCGTGAGAGCCTCACAAGGTGGAACTGCATGGTGTCACAGAAGGAGTCAACTTGTGACAACGGCATAGGAATCTCGATGTTCGGGTGGTCGTGAATCAACGAGTGGAGAAGGTTCCAGTTTTCCACGTGAATCTGTTTGATGGTTGCAAGGCGCTCAATTTGCGGCGTCAGCATGGCGGCGGTGACCTCCTGCATGCGCATCGAGTAGCCGGGGACTTGGTTCTGCAACCGGTTCATGAGGTCGGCGTCCAAATCATAGTGCTTCATCCAAAGTCGTTCGTAAGAACCGGCGTAGAGAACCGCTCGTGCCGCGTGTTCATCGTCGTTGGTGACGAAAATGCCGCCTTCACCTGCGGAAAGTCCCTTGGATGACTGAGTGGAAAAACAGCCGATTTCGCCAAAAGTCCCGAGGAGTTGTCCATTCCAGAGCGTGGCGTAGGCGTGAGCACAGTCTTCGATCAAAATCAGTCCGTGCTTGTCAACCACCTCCATGATGGCGTCCATGTCGGGAACGTGCCCTCGCATGTAGGACATCAACAGGACCTTCGCACCCGTTTCGGTGGCTTTCTGGTCCAAGTCCTCTGGGTCCATCGCCCATTCGCGGTTGCTCTCCACGAGAACTGGAATGGCACGAGCGTGTTGGATGACGCTTGGAACGGCGTGGAAGGTGAAGGCGTTGGTGAGAATTGTATCCCCAGGTTGGACACCAACGATGTTGAGGGCGATGAACATGGCAGAGCCGCAAGAGTTGGTACCCACAGCGTGTTTGAGCCCCATGTATTTGGCGAAATTGTGCTCAAAAGTTGCGGTGAGGGAGGCCTCTTTGGTCTTTGGCTGGTAGCGGTACATCACGCCAGCATTCATCGCTTTCACCGCCAAGTCAATCCCGGCTTGTGGAATCGGTTTGAACGCTTTGTTGTCAAAATCGACGATGCTTTCGCCGCCTTCAGCTACGAGCTTTCGGGATTGCTTGGGCGACTCCATACGATTCCCTGCGGCGTTGGGTCATCGCTTTCTATTTTCAATGTATTGAATTGGGAGGTGAACACTCAATCAGGTGGTAAGGTACTCGAGTTCCTCAACCAAAATATCGCACACCAGGGCGCAATCCTCGGGGGTTAGGGTGCTGGGCAATCGCAAATCGCACAGGCCGTCAAGGGTCTTGTTGGTCGCTTCCAAAGACTGTGGTGTGATGTACTTCCAGTGGTGGTGGACGCTCGTAAAACCCCGGGGTGAGGAGGCCCCAAACCACTTCAAGGTCAAACCTCTTTCAGCACAGTTGTGCACAAAGGACTTGAGTTGTTCCCGTGGTTTCAAAACGATGAATTGTATTGACGTGGGGGCCAATACCGCCGATGAGGAGTGTGAAGGGAAACGCAATTCAGGGTGGTCTTGCAACTTCGACTGAATCGAGTTGTAAATTGACCTCCACTGGTCGTTTCGCTCTTCAAGGTCATCCAACTGAGGCAGGGCCACTGCAGCGGACAATTCGTTCAATCGCATGCTGAAATTCGGCATCGTGGGTGAATGTTTATTCAGAACCTCAATTGGGGGGACGCAGCCGTTTTGCTGATGGAGTTCATACGACCCACTCATCAAAACTGCCTTTGCGGCGACATCTTCGTTATCGGTGACCAAAACACCGCCTTCCCCTGCGTTGATTTGTTTGTAGGTTTGAAGTGAAAAGCACCCGGCGATTCCGAACGTGCCAAGCAATTGGCCATCCCAACTCGCTCCTAAAGTGTGAGCGCAGTCTTCAATGAGCAATACGCCGTGGTCTCGGCAGATGTTGACGATGTCGTTCATGTTTCCAAAGTGCCCACGCATGTGGGAAAGGAGGAAGGCTTTGGGTTGGTGAGCCTTGATTTGGCTGGTCAAGTGCTCAAGGTCAACGACGAGGTCTTGCGTGATCTCAACCAATTCAATCGAGCACCCAATGTTGGCCAAACTTCCTGGGACTGGCGCTAAGGTGAACGCATTAAGCAGGACGGTGTCCTCAGACGTGACTCCCGCTGAGCGGAGCGCGAGCGTGATGGCGCCTCCTCCCGAATTGACGCAAACCGCGTATTTCTTCCCGTGATAGGCGGCGAAGGCCGCTTCCAATCGGGACACGAATTGCCCGTCAGCACTCGTTTCCCCGTAGCGGAAAAGTTGCCCGGAGTTCAACACGCTTTGGGCGTTCTGCAGTGATTTTTCGGGCAGCGGAGGGACTTGAGTCAATGGAATGGAGAACACCCTTCGTTCGTCCATGAGAGTTGCTGTCGCAACATGTTTAAATCAGCATCCCTCGAAAATAATACGGGGATGAAATGGCCAGCGGACAAAAAGGCACCCTCTTTCCGTGGCACCATAATCTCGTGGAGGACCCGGTAACACTCTCCGAACACCTCGTCCACAAGATGTACCACGATCATGATCCTCTCCTGATTACTCTGGAAGATAAATTTGCATGCAGAGAATATGTTCGATCCTGTTCCGATTGCAGACTCCCTGAGCTGTACGCCTTCCTCGACGGTGAAAGCCCCACCATCCCATGGAACGACCTACCGGACCGCTTTGTCCTGAAAACAAACCACTGGTCGGGAGATTCCATCTTCATCATCGACAACGGCCCCGAACCCCTGCAGAATGTGCCCCGCCCCTTTTTCCCAAAAATACGAGCAAAAAAGCAACATGGGTACTACACAATCCGAAAAGGGAGAGACCAATACGGCCGATTTTGGCCCCGGTGGAGAATTGAAAGAAAAATTCGAAGAGTGCTGAAGAAGGAGTTCCCAATCTCGATTGAATTTGGTGCATACAACATCAAAAATCGAGGTATCATGGTGGAAGAATTCCTGATGGGCGACGACGGTGGCGCTCCAACCGACATCAAGTTTCATTGCTTTGGAGGCAAAGTCGGCTTCATCCAGTACGAAGCAGGCCGCTTCGACGGTGGAAAGATTCGACAAAACATCCACCTGCCCGACGGAACCCTAATCGACACCCGCGGGGACGCAACAAAATGGTTCAACGACACGAGCATACAGAACATAAGGGATCATTTTGGAAGCGATGTCATCGACCGGATGATTCAGGTGGCAGAAAGCGTCAGCAAAGAGACGATGTACGTTCGTGTTGACCTGTTTTTCATCGATGGTGAAGTGGTGTTTGGAGAGTTTACCAACTACCCTCGTTCGGGACAACCTCAAGCCCCTCAATGGGAAGAATTGGGTGGACGGCTTTGGCGTGAAGCACGAGGCGCCCCTCCGGCTGAAAAACCATGACGCCCGTATCTACTCGCAGAGATATCTTGAGCTTGTTTCACTGAGCACGGCCAGCGTCGTACATTTCGCGCAGGCTGCCGTCTTGGAGCATCTCAAGGGCGATGTCGGACCCGCCAATGAGTTCACCGTGGATGAACACTTGAGGCATGGTCGGGAAGTCGGACCAGGCACACACCGAGGGGATGGCACGGGGGTCGTTGAGGATGTTCACGGCAGCAAAAGGCTCGTCAACTTGTTGTGAGAATTGTTGCATCACTTGAGCCGCGCGATTCGAGAAACCGCACTGGGGTTGGTTCGGGTTGCCTTTCATGAACAGCACGAGGGCGTGTTCATCAACGATCGCTTGCAGTTCTTCGGGGGTCCAGTCCATTTGATTCACTCCTGTTTGTTTTTGTTGATTCGGCGGATGTGTACGCCTTGTCCGCCCCCGTGGGGGTCGAATGCAGTGTCGCCAGCGGTTTCAGCTTGGGCGGGGGTCATGCACTTGAGGTCAAGCGCGTGGATGGGATGGGGGATGTGCTGCTTCATGACGGCGAGAACTTGCTTCTGCCGTTGCAAAGGACGAACGCCCTCAAACGTCTCGGAGATAACTCGGACGTGGAAGTGGTCGCCTGAGCCGTGGAGGTCAATGACTTCAACCACGGCTTCCGGCACGGCTTTCAGAACCTCTTCTTCAATCCACGCCGCTTCAACCATGCTCACGCCTCAATCAAACCAGAGAGAGTACCTTCTTTGAACCTGCGCACGAGCACACAACGCTCATTCGGTACCAAGTTTGTCAAGAACTGCCGAAACGCCCGTCGCTTTTTTGACGCTGAGCCATGGCTTGACCACCCGGGTTGAAATGTCCTTCTTGAGACGACCAACGCCACCGCCACTCATGTTGAGCAGGATGCAATCGTCCTTGTCAACCTCGCCAACGTCAAGCCTGTTCGTTAGAATCTGAAATAAATGAAATCAATCGTTTCAGCTGGTCGAAGGTAGAAGGCCAAACTCAACATCACGCCACAAACTGAACCCCAAACAACTGGATGTTGTCGAGCAAGCCATTCTTTGCCTCCACCAATTTTGCCGCTCAATCCATGAAGAAGAACGAAACACGCTGCAAGGGCAAAGGTGAGGAACTTGATCTCAGGAAGGAACTCGTAGCCTTCTTTCCAATCAAAGTGTCCGCCCCATCCAACAAATGTCTTCATTGACGGAATGAGCACGGCCGTGTCTTCGACTCGGAAAATCAACCATGTGAAGAACACGAAGAATTGGGTTACAACCCATGAAATCAGAATCCCGACGCGCCCCACTGCACCAAAGAACCGCTTAACAAACGAAATTTCCTTGCCGAAACGGTGAACGATGAGCAGCAAACCGTGAACAAAACCCCAGAGGACGAAATTCCACGAGGCGCCATGCCACAAACCGCCTAGAAGCATCGTCATCATGAGCGCGAAGATCATGCGATTCCGACCGTTTCGTGAACCTCCCAACGGGATGTAGAGATAATCGCGCAGCCAAGTGGACAGCGAGATGTGCCAGCGACGCCAGAAATCTTGTGGAGATGTAGCGGCATAGGGCGTTTTGAAGTTCTCAGGAAGTTCCACACCGATAAGGTGGGCTGAACCGATGGCAATGTCCGTGTAGGCTGAAAAATCGCAGTAAATTTGGATGCCAAAGCACAGGGTGGCCCACCAAATCAACCCAATGTTGGCCAAATGCTCGCCTTCAACGAAGACTTCATTGGCATGGACAGCGACGTTGTCTGCGATAACCAGTTTCTTAGCGATCCCGTAGATGATGAGAGTCAGACCCAATCGGAAACGGTAGGCGGAAGGACCCAAAGGCTCCTTAATTTGCTCTCTGAAATGGTCGGCCCGAACAATAGGACCTGCCACCAATTGTGGGAAGAAGGCAGCGTAACAGGCGAAATCGAGGAAGGATTCGTAGGGTTTCTGCTTTTTCCGATAGATGTCAATGGTGTAGGACATCGTTTGGAAGGTGTAGAAGGAAATACCAACCGGTAACGCAAGTCCAACAACCCCCACGTCCAGTGAATCGGTGAATCGAAGCGACACAAGATTCCAACTCTCAATGAGGAAATCAAGATACTTGAACACACCCAGCAAAGACAGATTTGTGACCAGACTGATGCGAAGCCACCGCTTTCGCTGAACTGCATCGTCGGTTTCTTCCATTTTTCGTCCGGCGGTCCAATCGATGCAGGTCGAAATCAACAACAAGATGAGGTGCCAACCTGATGCGAGCCAGAAGAAGACATAACTCATCACGAGAAGAATGAGAATTTGACGACGACGTTGCCTTGAAGCGACACCAAAAGTGAGAAGGAACACCATTGGGAGGAAATAGAGGTAGTATTCCGGAGTGACAAAATCCATGCTCACCACTCCTTGATTGGGTCGAACAACGGGTTGTCAGTTATGAGAATGGCGTCGATCTCAACACCATCTTCTCTCATCGCAATCACGATTTGCGCAGCGGCGGAATTGGTTATGTTCATCTCGAGAGGGAGACGAGATACTTTGGGTTCCCATTCCCATTGGCCATAGGAATCCCATCCGTAGGAAGATATCTTCAATTCCGAGGTCGTGTTCCCTTCGTGAAATATGAGACTCACAGTATCGTTTCCGTAAGAGTTCCCCCGCATTAGCAACCAGGCATAATAGGTCCCATTGGACTCAAAATTGAGGTCATAAATCAACGAAGGGCCGTGTTGTTCATCGCGCATGTGAACCCGAAGGTCAGGGAGTACTTGGACATAGGATTGGCCAGAAGCATTTGCATCATTGAATTCGGACCATTGGTGTTGTATGGATTCACCCGTACCAAACAGGCAAGAACTGTAATCCTCTGCCTCGATCAACCGCTCGCCAATTGATGGAATGGTGAACACGCCATCGGTTCCTTTGCAGGCAAGCGATTGTCGCTCAATAGCATGAACATCGAGGCTTTTCGGATTGAGATCAGCGATTGTGGTGATCATAATTTCATCGAATTCAACGCCGTCTTCCATCATGAATACACTCAACTTGTGAGTCTGTTTTTCCGAAATGTTGATGCTGAGAGGGGCTTGATTGAATTCAGGCTCCCATTCCCATTGCCCATCTGATGTCCATCCATAGGAACTGTAAGTCTCAAACTGATCGATTGTGTGGTTGTTGTAATTCCAAACCAGCCCCACTGTGTCATTACCATACGAATCTCCACGCATTCGTAACCAAACAAAATATTCGCCCGGTTCCTCAAAGGTAATGTTGTAATCCAAGCGACTTCCAAGGATTGAACCTTTGTATTGTGAGACATCTTCGGGTAGTGCATGAAGATAGCCACTTCCACGATGGGGCCCTTTGTCATGAAATTCCCAAGTATCTGAATAACCAACACCTTCTCCGTATGAACAATCAGAGTACGCTTCTGCCTGTATGAAGTTGACTTGATTTTGAATCAATGTCGTAGCATCACTTCCGAAACACGTACTCTCAAGAAAGTTTGAGAGGTTGATGTCGTCGGTCTGAACAACGTTGTTTTCGAGCTCTCCTTCATTCAGCATCGTGTCGATGTGAGGAGATATGCGTTCGCAGAAATACTCTCGCCCTGCATCTCCCAAATGGTTGCGGTCACGAAACATGGAACTGTGCCATTCCTCCCAATACATGTTTACCCCGTAAACGCCAGAGAGATTTGCATATTGATTGAATGTTTGATTGAAACCATCCAATTGACCTGGAGAAAGATATGAATTTACTTTCGGATGATGCGGCGTTGCCACCATCAAGATGGGAATATCTGCATCCCTCAACTCACCAATGATATATTCGTAAGCTGCATGATTCAATGTGCCACTGGACTGAGGATTGTAAACACCTTGTTTGGCTTTTTTGGGCATTTTTTCATCAAGATATTGTTGGATTTCAGCATCCGACTTTAGTTCAAAAAATGGAGGACGAGAAAAGGAATCCATGTATGGTTGCATGAGATATTGATGCCAGTCTTCATCGCCTGGCAAAGGAGCTCGGGCTTCAACCTCAAGGTCCTCGTTAAAAGTTGAAGCCATGTTCTGAAGTGCATAATCAGCAGATTTTTGTGAATACGATTGTGTAAGTTTCATTCGTTCCTCAAAAGTATATCCTAACCACTGTCGGTCTTCGTCTCGGATGAGCGTTGTCCAATCCCCAACATCTCTTTGATTCATCATGATGCTGTTGATTGTGAAACGAAATTGGATGTATTCATCCAAGTTCTCGTCACTGTTGTAATTCCATAAGCTATTTGGCCCTAAATCAAGGAGAACTAATTCTGGATTAGCACGAACCAATGCTGGAACTTGAAGTATCTCAGTGTAAGGATTAGCCCCTGAAATCCCTAAGTTGAAGACATTTGTGTCCGGGGTGTTTATCCCATCAGTAATACAAACGCCATCAACCGAGGCTTGAATGATTGAAGATCCAATGGCTACAACTGCGTCTTCATCGTGATGAGTAATGTAATCAAGAGCAGGAAAAGTGACTGCATACCTTGAGTTTGAGGTCAGAGGAGCGGTGATCAATTTGTCACTCACGATTGAAAACGTGATTGACGAAGACAGAAGAAACACGATACAAAGGGCTGCCACAGAACTGGAAAACTCGGTAAATGTTGACCCGTTCTTCCCTTCCATGGCACTGCCGATATTCCTTCGCCCTTCAATGATTCTTCAACTCCTGTTCAATAAATTCGGTTTAGGGGACAAGTAATACATGCCCAACACATGGTTTACAGGTAGAATTGAGGGGGGAGGCACCAAACTCTGCCAACATCTTGAATAATCCAATGCATCGCGAAAATTAGAGGAGGGGGGAAGTTGTCGGAAATGAAAGTCGTCAACCCCATTTCTAGAACCCTCACCGCCGTTCCGGAAGCGTTGAGGAATCTTTGGACACATCGAGGCTTGATTCGCAATTTCACAAGCAGAGATATCTCACAGAGATACAGAAATTCCATCATCGGCTATTTTTGGACAATCCTCGAACCCTTGCTCCTCTCGGCGGTCTACTACTTCCTCTTCACCATCATTTCGGGTAATCCAGAGGAGCGGTATCCTTTGTGGATCATTCTTGGCGTGGTGACCTGGCAGTTCTTTTCAAGAGGGCTCAACGAATCCGTGAATTGCTTAACGGGCAACAAGAACATGATTCGACAAATCTACTTCCCGAGAGAAGTGTTTGCGGTTTCAAAAGTGCTGGCACAATTGATTGTGACGTGCATGAGCCTCTTTGTCGCCGTACCGTTTCTCATGTACCTTGACATCTCTCTCACATCGCAAATCATCTATGTCCCCATCGCACTGCTGCTGGTCACCCTTCAGGTGTTGGGTGTAGGTTGGTTCTTCGCCGTACCCAATGTGCATCATGGTGACATTGCCCACATGACGCGTTTCATCACGCGCGCTGGTTTTTTCGTTTCACCCGTCATGTGGACCATCAGCATGGCCAAAGGCGGACGTGCTGAGTTGCTTGATTACTTGTTCCTCAATCCGATGGTGTTGCCGCTTGAACTGATGCGTTCTGGATTTGACGGAACGGAGGTCCCTGTTCCGTCGTGGGCCGTTGCGTGGTGCTTGTCATTTACCTTCGGCATGCTGATCCTTGGCCTCACCGTATTCAAAAAGACGGAAGCAAAGGTGGTGAAGCGCTTATGAGCGACCATTCCATTGTTATGGAGAACATTGAGCTCTCCTTTCCTCGACACAGAGTGGGTCTCAAATCCATTTTCCGTTGGATGCAACGCCGGATGGGGAAGGATGCATCCATTGACCCCTTTGTTGCACTTAAGGACGTAAACATCAAAGTGAAGAAAGGTGAAATTTTAGGAATCATCGGAAAAAACGGTTCGGGGAAAAGCACCTTGTTGCGAGTGATGTCTGGAATCTATCAACCCGATGAAGGAAAGGCCATGGCATCGGGTCCGGTCAATCTTCTCTCCAATGTTCGAATCGGATTTAATGGAAACCTCTCTGGCCGCGAAAATGCATACCTCTACGGCAGCATCTTGGGCCATTCTCGCCAAACCATGGATTCGCTCATGCAATCTATCATTGAATTTGCAGAACTTGAGGCCTTTATCGACCAACCGCTGAGGACGTATTCAAGCGGAATGCAGGCCCGGTTGGGCCTTTCAGTAGCCAGCGCCGTTCAACCCGAAATTCTGTTGATTGACGAAGTGCTGGCTGTGGGCGATGAGGGATTCAAAGAACGAAGCCGAGAACGGATCAAATCCATGGTACAAGATGCTGCCACGGTCGTCATCGTTTCGCACAATTTGAACTATCAGAAACAAGTTTGCGACAGAATGTTGCTCATGGAAGACGGGAGGGTGGTCTCCGAAGGAACGCCCGATGAGGTGATCGCCGTCTACCGCGAACGAATGAAGCGGTGATGTCGTGAAGTTTGACACCATCTTGGAAAACAAGAATCGCGGTTCGATTGATTGGACCATTCCCAAAGGATGGGAGCTAAGTGAGGAATTCCAATTTTATGTAGAGGGGGGGGTTGTGCAAAAAAACGGCGCATTACGACTGATGGGTGCCACCTGCAAGGCTACAACCCAAAATTGTTCAATTCGGATTTTCCGAATGGGATGGTATGGGGGCTCTGGTGCAAGATTGATGTTTTTTTCAAGCAATATTGAGGTTCCTCCAAATGAAATTTGGAATTCAAACCAACCGGGTAGGCCGGATCTTTCTGCCAATGGACCTTCATGGAAATGCGTTTTTGAACACATTGCACCCAATCAATGGTGTGATGGTTTGTATATTATCAAGGTTGAAAACGACGAAGGTAAAGCGACGCTAGCGCCTTTTTGGTTAACAACCCCCTTAGAATGTGAAGGGGTCGCTGTTTGTTTTTCACCGCTTAACATCCAAGCAAGGAATTGGTGGGGGGGCTTCAGTGCAACACAAGTTATCAATGGAAAGCCTGAGAGCAAACAGCATCTCTATCACCAAATTGGTTCGAAAACCTTGTCGATAAATCGGCCGATGTACAATCCACGAACTGGTGATTTCCTTCGCTGGGCTTATCCTCTTGTCCGATTTTTAGAACGCCATGATATCCCGGTTACCTACATCACCGATTTAGACATTGAAGAAATGGGCTCAATTCCGGAATCGATTACACATTTTGTAACCCTTGGGCCAATGCGTTATTGGACTGAACTCTTGAACTATGAATTGGAACAATTCTGCGAAAAAGAAGGAACTACATACGCACATTTAGGTGCTGAAGCAGGCCAACACATCGTGACTTACGACCATAAAACCAAACAGATTAAATTCCATGAGGAACACGGATACGAACGTCTTGAAAATCCAATCACAGGAGCAAGGCCTTCTGGATCAAAACCAAGACCTCCATGGGGGAGCATGGAACTATATCCACAGAAAAAAACCTTGCAAGGCATCGTCGGATCCTCATGGGACAAATCAATCGACAGCCGAACGGTGATTGCATCAGGTAAAGGCCGGCATAAGTTGTTCCGACGAACCATGGCCGAAGCTACTCTTCATGAAAATTCAAGCACGGTGTTTAATGCCGGTGTTTCCAACTGGACATGGTCGCTCTCGGCGTTCGGAAGACAGGGGAACATCTTGGTGAATGAAGACGCCCAGCGTTTAACCTTGAGGCTTCTTGGCCAAGATGAATCTATTCTAAACAGTAATCTTGACACCGATATGATTCTTGATGATGAGGAGTTTTCTACAAAATCACTCTCTCAATTAGAAGCAATCCTCACCAAAAAGCCAAACAATTTCAACGCACTACTTTACTCAGGCATCCACTATTTTGACCAAGGTCGCTATGAGTTGGCACAAGCTCGATTTATTCGGGCACATCAACTCCGTCCGCGATCGATTTTAGCAACCTACAGGCTGGCAAGGAACCACCACAAACTCGGTGATTTTGAACCAATGCTGCCACTCTACCACGAATTACTTCGTCAACGCCCAGATCGATTCCACTACGTGCAACAATATGCTGCCTTGCTTTTCTCTCTTGGCGAGAAAGATGAAGGTATGAGGGCGATGAATTATGCCATATCCCTTCGTCCAAACGAGCCAGCATCCTATGTTTCCATGGGAAATCATGCAAGAATCAATGGAAATTTTGAGCTGGCACGGACCTACCTTGACAAGGCACTGGCATTGGACAAAAACCACCATTCGGCACTCGCTGGTCTCGCAACTCTTTACGACAACATAGGTGATTTTGAAAAATCAAGGGTTTGTTGGGAAGAAATCTTGAAGAATTATCCCAAAAATGAGAGAGCCGTTATGGGTCTAGGAAAGTCGTTGTATCGTCAAGGAAATTATGATGAAGCATACATTCACCTCAAGGAGATTTTAACACAGCATTCCCATCGATACGGTAGAGAAGCGGGATTTTATTGCATTAATATCGCAAGTAATCACATGCATGCTGATGATGAAATTATTCAGCTCTGCAAGCATATTTTGGACGAATATATTGAAGAATTGTCTAACCACAAGAACGGTCATGTTCCCGTCACACAACTTGCACTTGCCTTGAGTCGAACAAATCAAACAGAAGAAGCGTTGTCGTTGGTCAAAAATCACGCCTCGCTCTATCGCAATCCTTCAGAATTCTATCTTCTGACCGCCCAATTGTATTTCAGAGAGGGTGAAACTGACAGATATTTTGATTCAATCAAACAGGTGTTTGAAGCACACGGAGACAATTTGATGAGTTTTGACTCAAGAGACGAACAAAAACGATTAATCGTTGGAGATCTTTTCGCAAAAAATGTTCAAAATGATGAAGACGAGGGACCTTTAGTCAGCGTAATTATGACCGTTTACAAACACAATGAACTTCTGCAATCAGCCATTGATTCAGTGTTGAGCCAATCTTACCAGAACTTGGAATTGATCATCGTTGACGATTGTAGCCCCGACAATGTGTTTGAATATCTCCAGGAAATTACCCAAGGGGACAAAAGGGTCAAACTTCAACGAATGGAGAAGAACGGGGGGACATATCTCGCCAAGAACAAAGGAATGAGCCTAGCCAAAGGAAGGTATGTTTCTTTTCACGATTCAGACGATTGGCTCCACCCAAGCAAAATTGAGATAAGCGTCAACAAACTTGAAGAAAATCAAGATGTTGTGGCGGTTTTTTCAAATTATTTCCGCGTCGATGAGAGTGGAAATTTCATATTTAGAGGGATAGGAGCTGTGAGGCCAGCATGTATTTCCTTGACGATGAGAAGGGAGGAAGTGGTGAATGAAATCGGATTCTTTGACGCTGTCCGTGTATCGGCAGATTCAGAATATGAATATCGAATCAGAGCTGTCTTTGGAGAAGAACGAGTGGTATTCTTGAGTACGCCTCTCCTCATTGCAAGTGTGCGAAGTGAATCTCTTTCACAGGGTGGAAAGTTCGCAGTGGGATGGAGTGGGTTAAGCGGAATTCGCTTGAATTACAGAAAATCCTACACAGAATGGCATAATTCTGAACACTTCAAATCCAACTTTTTCGTTCCCATGAACTCCACGGAAAAACGTCGTTTTGTGGCCCCAGAGGAAATCCTTCCGTAAATTGAAAAACCAATAATGGTGATTATATAACAACGGGATATTGGTGATTTCATGGAGGGTTTCTTTGATCGGTTCGGGAGGGAAGACAGATGGTCCCTTTCCGATGGAAAATTGACGCTCCATCATCCGATGATGGATGTCTTTTGGCAAGTCCCTGAAGACTTTTGTATGCCTTCTTTGTCTGTTATTGGACTTGCAGAATATGTGTTCCTTACGCCTTTCAAGGAGAAAGTTGAACTCGAACCTCCAATGGAAGGAAAATCCTTCATTGAATACGAAGAGAATATTCCAACAGTCAACGGAAGACAGAATGTGGGTGTTGCATTTTCCGGCGGAATTGATTCCACAGCCGTGCTTCATCTCCTGCCATCTTGTATTCCAATTTACACGCAAGTTCATCGCCCAACTGGCATGCACAAAATTGAGAACGCTCTCCTCTCAGTTGAAGAGGTTGGGGGCGTAGCCATCATTTCAAATTGCGATGAACTACCCAAGGTATATGGAAAGTCAAAGGGATTTTATGGAAATGCAGGATTCACCACCACGGGAATCCTGTTCTCGGAATACTTCAATCTCCATACACTCGCTGACGGGAATGTTTTGGAACGAATGTATTTGTTTGGACCACAAGGGCATGGCACAAAGTACAGAGATCAAGATTTGTCGAAAACAATGGAGGCGTTTGCGGGGGTAAATCTTGGTTATTGCATTCCATGTGCAGGTATGACTGAAGTCTTAACCACGAAAATTGCGGACAAAGTTGGAATGAAATTTTCCATGGGCTGCATGAGGGGCGAAGGTGGAAAACCTTGCAACAATTGTCTCAAATGTTTCCGGAAAAGGGGCTTGCAAGGCAATCCCCTCCCAACAAATAAAGAAGTTGAGAAGAAATTGGACAAAGAGTACATACCGATGCTACCGAGCCTGTTATGGGCGAGAGACCACAAAGGATTACGTCATCCCAAGTTCAATGATATTGAAATAGATGCTAGCTGGGTTGACAAATGGTATCCAAAATCGTTGGAGTATATCCCCGAATACCTGCACAAATTTTTCCTAAATCAACTCAAAGAATTAGAGATTGATGTGATGGAAGATGCCAATGGATTACTTTCCTTTTCATCAAAAATCGACTAACGGTGCATCTCATATCCAATCAATGAGCGATGCTGCAGATTTTTCTGCTCCATTCCCTGACTGCAAAGGCCTGCAAGCATCTCTCATTTCTTTTTGCACGACCAAGTCCAACATTTTCAGAATACTCTCTTTGAATGCGACTTCTCCAGACCCCTCCAACACCAAGCAAGCATTGGCTTCTTCTCCTGCTTTCACGCGCGCAAGTTGGTCATCCATTCCCGTATCGAGGTTGGGAATGAACAGGGTGGGCAAAGCGAAGGCAATCGCTTCGTGATAGGAGTTGTACCCGCCCGCCATGATGGCAAAGTCAAAGGCGTTGAACAAGAGCGAATTCGGATAGTCTCGAATGATTCTTACACGGTCTCCCTTGAGTTTGAGCCGATCGCCAATGATGGATTCACCGACGACCATGTGCACGTTTTCATGCTCGTTGAGCAATCGAATCGCCATGTCGAGTTGGCCTTCAATATCGTTGATTTTCCCCGCTCCCAACTGAAGATAAACGGCGGTAGAATCCATCGGAAGGCCCAATCGAACCCGAGCTTCTTCCCTTGAAAGAAGGTCTTCCGGTTTCGCAAGAAGAATCGGTTTGAGCTGCGTCACCGGTGTGTTGAAATCAATTTCTTCCACCGTCGTTTCAACGCTGTCCCCTGGACGAAGGATGTGGTGGAAGTGTTCGATGCTGTCAACAGGAATTTTTGTCCCGCCTTTCTTGAATGCCCCACGACGTAGCCACACGTTCGTAAGACCAGTGCGGTTTTTGATGGCATTGAGCATACCGCGATACGGGAAGGCACCGTCAAAAACGAACACACTTGGGCGGTGAATCTCAAACACGGTCGCCAGCAATTCTTCCGTGATGGCGTTCCATTCTGCTGACGTCATGTCGTTGAACATGTACGATCCTGGAAGATGGTAGGAAGGAATGCCTTCCGACTCAAGCAAATGCAGCGCAGCCATCGTGGTAACAAAGACGATTTCAACATCAGGGTCTTGTTCACGAACGCGCTTGGCGACGGCAAAAAGGCGCGTAAAATGACCCAAACCAACACCGTTGGTGGGAAAGAACACCATGCAGCGTTTGGGGTTTTGAATGGAACGTCCGCTGTTCACTTGGTGAGTGGGCCGTCGGCCAAGACGTTCCAAGCCATAAACAAAGCAAAAGCCGAACAACCAAAACGGAAGAAGAAGCAAGAGCGGCGGAAATCTCAGACATTTCGCAATGATTTGCCCACAACGAAATGAGAACGAGTTGCGAATTCTATCGAGTTCGCGGGCGGTTTTTTCGCGACGGATGTTCAGAAGGTACTCCTCTGAAACTTCGTCATGCTCCATAGTGTTCACCGTGGTTTACCGACTGCATGGGTCTCCCACCCGAGGTCGGAAAGAGCAGGAAGGTCCAGCACACGTCGCCCATCATAGATGATTGGATGGCGCATAGAAGAGAGGAGTTTGTCCCAATCAAGTTCCAAACACCGTTTGTGTGCTGTCACCAAAACAACGAGGTCGTACTGCTTTTCGTTTGCGTAGGGCGACTCAACCGCATCAACATGCTCTGGATACATGGTGCTGTCCAAGTGCGGGTCCCATACACTAACGGTAATGTCCTTTCCAACAAGGGCTTCAGCAAGTGGTTCTGCAGGCGTTTCTCGAGGATCGCCCACTTCTGCTTTGTACGACCAACCGAGGAGGAGAACACGCCCCTTTCCGGCTTCAACGCCCGCACGATAGAGCATATCGTTCAATACATTAGCCACGAATTTTGGCATTGTACGGTTAACGGCTCGAGCCGCCGTGATGAGTTCTGCCGGTACACCAACATCAGCAGCACGTTGAATCATGTAATAGGGATCAACAGGGATGCAGTGTCCGCCCACGCCCACGCCGGGTGTGTACCGGTGGAAATTCCATTTCGTTGCTGCAGCTGACAGGACGTCCTCCACATCAACATCCAACTCTGGAAAGATTCGTGCAAGTTCATTCACCAAAGCGATGTTGATGTCGCGTTGGACGTTTTCAATCACCTTTGCAGCCTCAGCGACCTCTAATTTCCCAACATAACGAACATCTTCTTCGGTCAATCGACTGTAGAGGGAGACCAAACTCTGACCGACCTCTTCATTTGCGCACCCAATAACGCGTGCTACTTGTCGAACGCCGTGGGCAGGATCACCAGGATTGAACCGTTCCGGACAATAGGCGATTTCAACGTCAACGCCAATCTTGACGCCAAGACGCTCAAGTTCAGGATACCATGTCTGGGCGGTTACGCCCGGATAGACCGTTGACTCCAACACGACTACAGTTCTTGAGCCAGGACGAAGAGCAGAAAAAACATCTATTCCGGCTGAGCGAACATAACTCAAATCAGGCTTCAAATCGTTAGTTATCGGCGTTGGTACGGTGACCAAAATGACATCACAATGTGGGGCTGCCTCGGCCGTAGAGGTGGTGATGTGCCACCTTTCGGTTCCAGGCGCAGGAATGATGTCATCCACATCTGGGTCGCCCGTAGGATTTTTGCCAGCCATGACCATGTCAACGGTTCGCTGCGAAATATCAACGCCCCAGACCTCGAAACCAGCGTCATGAAACCCGATGGCAGTGGGAAGTCCAACATAGCCTAAGCCGATGATGCCAACCGTCAAATTGCCTTTTTCTGCCGCCTCGGCAAAGGTTGGGGAGTATCCCATGAGTGGACGGCAGCGACTCAAGTTCTTGAACTCAATGCAGGATGGCCGCACTTGCTTTCAAAAAATGGTCTCATTCTTCGTTTCCTTCATCAAAAAGGTCCAGTGTTTCCAAATCATACGGAATCGGCATGGGTTCCAAAAGGCGTTCGATTTGTGGACGAATATACTCTCGGAGATCGGGCGGCAAGAGCTGGAAGCCCGGAGGATAGTAGCCTTCCCACCACACATAATTCATTTCGAACAAATGCTGTAAATCAGGAAGCATATCCTCTCGACCATAGCCTTGTAATGCCCAGATTGCATGGGTGCTTGTTGGAAACGGGCGCTTGGCCAGGTAAGCGCGAATCTCTTTCGCATCAAGGTCTACTGAGCGCCCTAAAGGCCCGTTCTTGTGAAAACACTTCCAACAACGACCGCACCCCCCATGGCCATCACCTCGCATGCATGAATTCACGAAAGAAGCATACTCTGAAAGGTCGCAAATTTTCATCGCCCCTGCTTCAGAAATTGAAGAAATGGGAAGCAAATAATCCAGTCCCGCCCGCTTGAATCTCTCAACCCATTTTGTGTATATTGGCAGATTGGGGTAATCGCGGAACCGCCGTCCCTTCCAAAGGTATGTGTTGTCCACCGGCATACCGAAAGCAATACCGCTTAGATCGTAATAATCCGCAAGCAGCATAAGGTGGGTTGCACAGGCAAAATCAGAGGAAAAACCAATTGGTTTGTTTCTGAAGGTACGTAATAATTCATGATTTGAAGAGACCGAAACAACGGTTCTTTCCTTATCTTCTTTCAATTTTTTAAGAAGGATGTCAGCGTTTCGATGATCGAGAAGGGATTGGAAACTTCGACGATGATAAGCAAGAACAGTATTCTTTGGCATCAAAAGAGCTGCAGCAGTGGAATCGGTTCCCGCAGAAAAAGAGAGACTCGCCCGATGGCCTCGGGGGCGTTTTGGCGTCACTTGTTTACGTAAGGAACGTTCGTGTGGCAGCAAAATCTCCGCAATCAAATGCAAAAGGGCCGGATGCGTATTCTTGAGAAAAAAGTCCTCAGGAACATCCCAATACACACAAAATTCTGGAGTCTTGAGCCATACACGCTGACCTTCCTGGTGAAAGTTCGCACGAACATCCGTACCATTCCATTCAATCTGTTGCTTAGGCATTGGTTGCTGCGCCCTTAACTCTAAAATTTCGGAGGGCAGAGGTGCTTTTTGAGGGTGTTTTAACCACAGAATCCTTTCCGATTTTTTCACACAAGGTGCTGTGTTCATTGACCAAAGTTCACCGAAACGAATGACCTCTTCATGATGGCCTAAGTTGTACAAGGATCGGAGAACAATATCCTTTGCAAATCCCCCCTCAGTTTGATGATTAAGCAGTGATTGAGCCCGATTTTTGGCGACCTCATAATCTCCACGATTGTACGCAGAACGTATGCGTAATTTACGGAGAAGAGGGGCCACGGTTGCTTTACTTCTTGTGATACAAATCATCTTTTTGCATGTGTGGACGGCGAAGGCTATGTATTGGGGGGGGGTAAAACACCACCATGGGCGTCTATCTAGTAACGGGGGGTGCTGGATTCATCGGTTCAAATCTGATAGCAACACTTCTCGGCCAAGGGCATGTTGTACACGCTCTGGACCTTCACGAGCCCCCCCCAGAACTGTTGCATCCAAAGTTAACTTGGTTTCAAGGCGACCTCCTCGATTCAACCATCGTCAATTCCTCGATTCAAGGCGTTGATGCTGTGGTTCACTTGGCTGCACAAACCTCTGTGCCGATTTCCGTGGCCCATCCAGAAAGGACCCATGAAGTCAATGTTCGTGGGACGGAGATATTGATCGAACATTGTCAGCACCACGGGGTTCGAAGATTGTTGTCCGCCTCCAGTGCAGCAGTGTACGGGGATTGCAGAAACTTACCACTCACGGAAGAGAAAGCAGGGATACTTCTTTCCCCTTATGCCGAATCAAAATGGGCCAATGAAAAGCAGCTTCTTGAAGCAAAAAATGATGGTATTGATGCCATAGCCATGCGATTTTTCAACGTGTATGGCAACCATGTCTCTAAGGAGAAAATTGTCGGTGGTGTGATAAGCGCATTCATTCGAGCAATGATAACAGAATCGCCGCTTCAAATCCATGGCGATGGTGAACAAACCAGAGATTTTGTCCATGTGAGTGATGTTGCTGATGCAATCGTTTCCCTTCTCACAATGGAGCCCGATTATACTGAGCATGTCGTGAATGTTTGTCATGGAACCCAGACCAGTTTGCTCAAACTTGTCGGTATGATTGAACAAGAACTCATGCAACAAAACCGATTATCTGAACCTGTCAGTCCATTTTTTTCTGAACCATTATCTGGAGACATTCAACATTCACTCGGTTCACCTTCTCTTCTACAATCCTTGATTGATTGGCATCCAAAGTATACGCTTCAGAAGGGCATTGAGAACATCATCACCTCATTGGAGGAGATGCCATGAAACTGATTTGGGCCAGTGTCAGGAAAGCATCAGACCTTTGTTCTACAACCACTTTCTCGCTTCTTGAGGGATTGCGTCAACGTGGACATGAAATTGTTTTTCTAAGCCCCAAGCCCTTTGATGAAAACACCCCTTGGACCAATATTGAACTCCAACAATCAACTGTAAAGGGGTTTCAAGCAAGTTCTCTTGCAGCATCAGCACGAGATTGGTTCAAGGCACTCCCGGTAGACGACAACCAATGCATTGTCATTGATTGGCCTCTTGCTTCAAAGTTAGGGAAATATCTCAACGATTCTGGCCATCGAGTCCTACTCATGGACCGTTCCCCTCCAGCCGACCCATCCATCTTTGGTAGGCTTCAGTGGCGCCATTGGAAAAAAGCCTGGACGATGGTGGATAAAGGTGTCTTTAGCGATGGGTTTGTGGTTTCAGAGGCCCACGCAAGTTTTGCAGGAAAATACTGCAGAAGAAGGAATTGCATCCATATTCTTCCAGCTGGCGTAGACACAGAACTTTTCCAACCCATTTCCAAACCAACCGATCTAGAAGCACCTTCATTTGTCTATCATGGTCGTTTGGATAAGCATCGCGGCGTGCTTGCACTCCCGCTTCTTGTTCAACAGCTTCGAACATCTGGAAAGAAGGCAACGCTCACACTTATCGGCGAGGGAGACGCTGTACGAGGTTTGGAAAACATAGCGAACAATAACAGTTGGATCTCCATCATTGGGACTCTAAAGAAAAGGGAACTCGCCAACCAACTTGCAAATCACGACATCGGATTATTACCTATGCCAGATTCTACCGTTTGGCGATTGGCAAGTCCACTCAAGAGAAGTGAATACCTTGCATCTGGCCTATTGGTGTATGGGATTGAACATGCGGGAAATCGATTATCCAAACATGGAGAGGATTGGATAAAACTCGTAGACCGTTCAATCTTTCATGAGGCCTGTGAACCTTGGATTAATTCACTCGCAAATCTTGACGTTTCTCAACTTAAAAGCAGTGCAAGATCCTATGCATTGAAGCAACTCAATTGGAGCATCACTGTCGATGTTATGGAACAACTTCTGGTCACAAATTGAGAAGTTGGTTGTATACCCTTCTCCAATGTTCAGCAACGAGATCTATTTTGTGTTCATCGGGAAATTCAGGTGGCGTCTGCGAGGGTGAGGACTCAAAAAAGGATTCGAGAAACTCGACCCAGTCAGGAATGGTTCGAGAAATAAGGTGGACAGAAGAAGGGAGTGAATGCAGTTGTCCAGAAGCCAAAACAGGTAGGCCATGAGCCAGCGCTTCAAGCACCACCATTGGTTGCCCCTCAAACAAAGAAGGGAGTAATAAAACCGAGGATTCACGCAGTAATTGCTGTTTTTCTTTCTCTGAAATCCATCCCTTCGCCTGAATGTAAGGAGTGTTTTCTCGTTCTTTCCCAGTCATAACCAACGATACATTTCCCAATGTCTTGTTCAGAGCATGCGTTACCTCGACTGCAAAGTCATGTCCTTTGACTGGATCGTTTCGCCCCAAAATCAACATCTGTTTGTTCTTTCGAATCACTTCATCATCAAACATCGGCACTTTGACTGGATTTGGAACATACATCAATTCCCCTATCACAGGGTTGAGTACCTCTACCCAATGTTTCGACAAAACCACCCCAACGATGTTTTCCTTTTCGAGGACTGTGCGAACAGATTTTCTTCGTTTTGGACCGCCGTTTTCCAACCAATCATGAAATCGTCCCGAGTGGAAATGAACCACGGTGGAGACATCATGATGTTGTGCGATGCCAATTAACCGCGCTTTGCGCCGCCACGACCAGTCAGCAGCCGTGTGAACGTGAACAACATCCGGGCGTTCGTCTGGTGATGAGCAACGGCGAATCAATTCCTTCCTCGCTTGACGATAAGTTCGCCATTTGGCCCACAGCCCTCGCGGTGCATGCGAGACAAGAAGTTCCGCCTGCCAGCCTTCGGGAGGGAACTCAGCCAAAGTGTGCATGACCGTCGCCATGCCGCCCGGCGTTTCACAAGGACCGACATGCAGGACCTTGCGCATGCATAGCCCACCACCTTCGCCATCATGAAGTGGTTGGCAAAACCCCCTGCTTGGGTTTGTTCTGTTGAGGAGAACCTAAGGGCAAGCCATGGCGCACGGTCTTCCATGGTCGTCGTGCCCGCCGCCATTGAAGGAGCGGCTTTGTGTGCTGCTGTGGCTCCGTTTGTCTTGCATCGATGGGACATGTAC